>Ga0185299_10001392_pt1 | contig 47472 bp, 39 predicted proteins | sample PaiPotPPA55metaG_FD_128002 | JGI IMG/M metagenome (GOLD analysis project Ga0185299, IMG submission 128002) | Iron sulfur acid spring bacterial and archeal communities from Banff, Canada, to study Microbial Dark Matter (Phase II) - Paint Pots PPA... ... | reverse complement strand
GAAGAGCAGAACCAATAGATAAAATCAAACCCAAATATCATGTGCCTGCCGATCACCCCTGGAGGAAACCATGGACCCGGACATTTCTATCTGGCGAAAAACCGGACATTTCTACTTTGCGTTGACATTGAGTCGTTCAGTATCAGTTTGACAGCAATCAACCTCGTCAGAGATGTCCGCTAACGCGAATTCACACCGTTAGCCTTAGCTGTCAGGACTTTACTCTATCGTACCCTTACACGCGGGGCCCCCGTCCTATGAGTGCAGCCACTTCGGAGCAAAGTGTTTTCAGGCCGTCGTTCTGTTTGCCTCTTAGAAGTAAGCCCCATGCGAGGCCCACCATGAAGTTCTTTGGAGTTTTTCTGTCTGCGGTTTTTGTACTGGCAACCCTCCCTGAACTCAGAGCCCAAGGCCAACAAAGGCCGTCCGATGTGCCGAAAATTAACGTGACGTCGGCCCTGGTCTTTCTTGATGTCACCGTTTTGGACAAGAAGGGGCGTCCTGTAGTCAGCGGTTTGAGTGAGGATGACTTTACCATCACAGAGGACAACACACCGCAGCGGATTTTTTCCTTCGAGGCACCCCAGGCTCATGCCTCGGACCCAAATGCCGGAGATAGCAACGCTTCGGGAACAGCTCCGGTCACCATTTTAGTGATGGATCTGCTGAACTCCAGCTTTGAAGACTTTGCGTATATACGGTATGAAGTGCGGCAGTTTCTAGAGGCCCAGCCTGAGAAATTGGCCACTTCGACAGAGCTAATCGTCGTTGGTAACACGTCTCTGGAGATGATTCAAGGCTTTACACAAAGCAGAACGGACCTCCTGTATGCTCTGAGCCATCTGCCAGTCGAGCTGCCCTTCAAGAAGATGAACAATGGTTTTGTCTGGGACCGGTTTTTACAATCGCTCGATGCATTGCAGCAGATTGCCCTTCAGAATAAGGGCGTACCCGGGCGGAAGAACATTGTATGGGTCGGGCATGGAGGGCCAGGCCTCTATCTTGACCGGCCTGCTTTCTCAGGAAAGTTAATGGACGACCTGAAGCAATATGTGCATTCGACAACCAACATGCTGGTGGACGCGCGAATTAGCCTATTCGTCATTTATCCGGGACTGCCGGTCACGGGCGGGGTCACATCGGTCAGTGCGATGCAGTCGGAGATCGACATTGGTGACGACGATCCTTTTGCGGGCAACATCAACTTCGGCGTTTTCGCGAATGAAACCGGGGGCAAGCTCTTCTATAACCACAACAATGTGGACGCACAAATCCAAGGATCGGAAAAAATCGGCGCAAACTTTTACACCCTCACTTACCAACCCCAGGACGTTGAACCGAACGGAAAATTCCGGCGCATTCGTGTGACACTGCGTGATCCGCGCCTCCATCTCGTCACCAAAGCCGGTTACTTTGCGCCCGACAAGAACGCCCCTCTCGATCCGCGACAGGACAGGATGAACAAGTTGGCCGAGGCCGTCGGATCCACTGTTCCATTCAACGCACTGGACGTCAGCCTGTCAGACGTCGTACGGCACCCCGACAGCCAGACCGTCGAGTTCACCGTGCAATTGAAATCGAAGAACGTTACGTTCCTGCCTGCAGACAACGACGGCAAGAGCGACGCGAAGCTGATTCTGGCCGCGGCAAGCCTTAACGAAGACGCAAGGATTGTGACATCGAAGGTAGAAACGGTAACTCTGCTGGCGCACGATGCGGCCCAGCTGCCGGAAGTGGCATCACGTTTCCAGCTTATGATTCGAGTCCCTCGGCACACCCGACGCGTGCGCGTAGTGATGGAAGACGAGGACGGAGGACGGATTGGCGCGGCTGATCTGGACCAAAAGACCATTGCAGCCGCACCTGCGACAGAAACACCATTGCCCCAATTGCGGAGACGCCCGCCTGATTCACACCCCACAACTCCTTAGTCAATCAAGAGTTGGCAGACTTTATTTACGCGGTCGCCCACCGCTGCTTCTTGTGGTACGAACAACGACTATCGGACGATATTTGATCTCTACAGTGGTTTGGGATGCGCAGCCAGAGCCTCGCGATAAGTCTGGAGATTACTCTTGTCGACCATCACTGTGCCGGTGTCCACGGAAGTTGGCGTGGGGGCCGCTAGCGCGGTGCGCCAGTCTTTGAATTGGTGTACTGCATTGTGGTGCAAATCGTCGAGGAATTTCAGCCCGTAGTAACTCATGACATAGGGCTTTTGCGTGATCGTTGCGCTAATCACCCCGCGGTCGATCCAGTCGAGTGTCTCCGGATCGTTATCGAAGGCCACGATCGGCAGCTTGCCTTCCATGTTCAAGCGGTGCAGCGCTTCGGCGGCGCCGGAGCCTCCGGTCGCCTCCAGGCAAATAATTCCAGCTACTTTTTCTTTCTGCTGTAGTAGCGCAGAGACTTGATCAAACGCGCTTCGCGCGTCCCCCTTGTCATCAAGAATCTTTGTAAGTTTAAGAGCAGGGAAATTCTTTAGTGCGTCCGCCACGCCTGCCAATCGATCATCCATGTTGCGCTGCCCCGGAATCGTGACGACCGCAAAATTCCCTTGATGGGAAACGAGCGCCGCCAATTTCTTCAGACTCTCTCTACCGGCCTTGAAGTTGTCCGTTCCAATGTACATCACGCGTTTTGAATCTGGCACATCCGCATCCACGCAGATCACCGGAATGCCCTGTGCCACCGCCTTGTCAATGTCTCCCTGAAAAATTTCAGGCCTCGCCGCCGAGAGACAGATTCCCGCGGGGTTCTGTTCCACGACCTGGCGGAAAACTCCTACCTCTCCATTCGGGTCGTATGTTGTCGGACCGGTGAGTTCACCCTTTACTCCCAGCGCTTTGGCCGCGTCCAAAAACCCTGCTTGCGCTTCCTGCCAGTACGGCAAGTTGATATTCGTGGCCACGAAAACGTAGCGTTCGTTTTCCTCGTGGTAGGGTTTCGCGCACGCAATCAACACTACGCCGACGAAAATAAAAACAGATACCAGTGTGACCCCGCGTCTAGTCATTGCAATTCTCCTTTTGCATTCGGTCTGGCTCCCAAAACTGATTGCAAACTATTCTTCCCGCAAACGCATTAACCAGGGCTTGCGCACCATTCGCGCAACGCAAAAGTGCTCATACCGCGCAGACGCACATGGCTTCTATCCCTCGCCACCCTCATCACCAGGCGGCAGCATACACGAATGCCACTGTTGATCCTCAGCGTGAGCGTCACAGAACCACCTCTTGCACGTCGGGCAGTGTACGATCGCCGGATAATTGCAGGGCGCATCGCCAGGTGAGACGCCTTGGCATAAACGCTCCAGGTCCTCGCTCTCAATTTCATTTTCTTCCACGGGCACGGCACACCTCGTGCCGCCATTCTACGCGCGTTGCCCGGCATTGAGGCAACTGAGCGGGCACTTCTCCGGTTGCCGCGTTCTCCAGGGCGTCGAGCCAATAAGACTGAGAGTCTTTGACCGCGCGATATTTCTTCTATATTGTATGTGTAATGCTCCATCGCGATTATCTGGGTGAATTTGAACACATCGTTGTTCTGGCGCTTCTGCGTCTTGGTGAGCGGGCGTACGGGGTCACCGTGCGGCAGGAGATCGAAACGCGCACTCGTCGCGAAGTGTCGATCGGGGCCATCTATGCCACGCTCGCTCGCTTGGCTGAGAAAGGTTACGTTAAGTCTCGCCTTGGCGATCCCACCCCTGAGCGCGGCGGACGATCGAAACGTTTTTACCAGGTTACGGCTAAGGGGATGGCAGCCGTGAATCGCACCCACCGCGCGTTCCACAGCATGAGCGAAGGCCTACACCTGGTCGAGAGGTATTCATAATGTCTCAAGCCTTCGTTAAGCCGCCTCCACGCATTGCCGCCTGGCTGGTCGATCTATTCGCCCCCGGTGAACATGCAGAATCGATTACTGGGGACCTGCTTGAGGAATTCTCAGACCTCGCGGCGAAATCCGGCGTTGCTTCCGCCCGACACTGGTATTGGCGACAAACCATGAAGGCCATCGCGCATCTCGTCAGCGCCGGATTCCGTGGCGCTCCGTGGACGATCCTCGGCACCGTCCTTGGAGGCTATGTCTTACTCGCGTTTTGTGGCTCTTGGCCCGAGCGGGCAATAGTGTCAGTTCTTCAGTTCCGTAGACATCACGTCACCCCTTACTACACTTGGCCGCAATTCCAAGCCTACTTGTTCTGGTTAAACAACGGGATTTTGATGGGACGTCTGCTGATTTCCATGCTCATCGGCTGCATCGTCGCACTGGCGGCGAAAGAAAGGGAGATGGTCTCCACGATGGCGTTAAGCTGCTTACTTCTTCTCGTACCATTTGGGATGCGCTTGGTGCAGCCGGCCAGCCATGGCGCAGAGGAGCCCTTCCTACAACCGGATCTGGTTTTCGTTTTCGGAAACTCAATCATGATCTTCATGGGCGGAGCGATCGTCCGAAAGAATAGATCGGCTGCCGCACGTCGGCGTTCCAGTGCATGATCTTTGGCCGACGGGCCATTGGAATAGAAATGTTTTTGGTGGTTCACCCGGAACTTAGGAGGTCCTTCAATATGCAATGCAATACGTTCGTAGGAATCGCATTGACGGCTTTGTGCTTGATGTTACCCGCAAGAACACCGAATGATTTAACCGCGGCTAATTCCCGGAAGATCGCCTCGGACTTCACCCTCAACGACTCGAAAGGTGCTTCCGTTAAACTGTCCGATTACAAAGGGCGGGTAGTCTTGCTGGATTTCTGGGCCACATGGTGTGGGGGCTGCAAGGTCGAAATTCCCTGGTACATGGAGTTCCAGAGTAAGTATAGGGCCAGCGGGCTCTCCGTCATCGGCGTTTCGATGGATGAAGACGGTTGGAAATCGGTTAAGCCATTCCTCGAAAAACAACCTATGAACTACTCCGTCGTCATTGGCAACCCAGACTTGGCAAAGCGCTATGGCGTCGATGCGATGCCGATGACGTTGTTGATCGACCGCGAGGGTAAGATCGCCGCTTCGCACGTCGGCATGGTGGACAAGGACGCCTTTGAGGGCGAGATCCGCGTGCTCCTTCAGGACAGCGCCAAGAACACCGCCAAATGAAGAAGCATGTCTTGGCTTAACATGGACAGCTCCGCCATGGCGGCCGATGTAGTTAGAAAATTTAGTTAACGCAGGCTACCTGTAAGACTTCCTCCGGGCACATGTCGCCCGGAAAGGACACACTTCTACAACTCCATAACTTTTTCTACGCCTTTATAATGTTGTTCCGCACCGCAAAGCGAATCAAGTGGCCTATAGAACGCAGCTCCAGTTTCATCATCACTCGTGCGCGGTATGTTTCTGCGGTCCTGACGCTGATGTTCATTTCGCTGGCAATGTCTTTGTTGCTTTTACAATCCGCTAGCAGTTTCAATGCTTCGTGTTCTCGCTGAGACAACATTCGACGCCAGTGTTCACCGCTGCCATGAATACTCGAGTCAGCCTTGTTCGCGGCCATTCTGTAAGCTTTATCGCTATCGAGCTGTAGGCCGGGAGCATCGGCAGAAAAATACCGGCGCGACTCGCTGGTAATGCTTTTTGCATACCCGATACAATCGTCGATCAGCTCGATAGCTCGCGGAAGCAACCCGGCGGTTCCATCCGAGGAGTGCCCGGTTGTTGCGAAAAACTGTAATTCGGTTTTTAAGTCCGCGCTCACGTGCAGTAGATTACCTATCATCTGATTCAGAGAAACTTCTAAATTTCTAAGCCCGGTCAGTTCCACCACAAATACAGCGACCTGCGTGACGCGATTTTCGAGATCCCGAATCGGGAGGTAAGTTTCCACCCAGTGTCCAACTTCCAGTCGGCTCGGCAACTTTGCCGTCAGTTCACGGTTAAAGATCGGCTCACCAGTCTCAAGGACTTGTCGCGCAAGACCTTCGACCTTGGCTGCAGTACTGCCCAGCGCATAGCGAAGCTTCTTACCAATATGGCTTGAAACCGGAAGGCCGTTCATCGCGGCCAGTGCTTCATTGATCGCTCGAAAACGAAATTGCGAATCGAGCAGCGCGACACCCATTACAGGAGACTCGAAAAGCGCCGGTAGCAATGGATCTATCGCTCCGTGCACATTCGAGAGCAGAACATTTGGTGATTTTTCGCGTGCCTTGCCTTTTCCCAAGTGCCTTCATCCCGTGTCAGGCCAAGTACGTACTAGATACGTATCTACATTATCCGTTAAAGACGTATTTCACGGTACGTATTATCGGGAATTGTGCGCTTCTTGAACGAGCCCTATAAGGCCACAAAGCTTCACCGACGAGCGTCCTCCGGGAGAAGCAATCGGACAAGATCAGGCATAGGTGAATCGGACGGGTACTTGTCCGAAACGCTCCAGCTTACCCGGCAGCCAAGGAGGCGTCATGATTCGCGTATTTCTAGTTTGTGATGAAGCTGCGTTCTGCGAGAAACTAAATAACTTCTTCAATCTGCAAGACAATTTCCAGGTTTGTGGTAAGACCGCTCCAAGTCTCGCCGCTATCGAAAAAGCCGACAAATTGTTACCTGACGTGGCCATACTCGTGGCCGATGGCGTCCATGACTTTAAAATCGCCCATGATTTTAAGAAATCAATGCCACATCTCCCTCTTTTTTTGATGACCCCGACTCCCAGCGTTGAAATAGAAAAGAAAGCTTTATCTCATGGTGTGGATGCGGTCTTTTCGGTGAACGATGAATTCACAACCCTGGCATTGAACGCCCGAGAAGTTTGTCCTGAGAAATATGTTGCGATGACGTAAATCCTTACCGCGTGTTGTAACACCTGCACGCATTCGCGTTGAAATTCCTGAAACGGACCAACCTTGCCTGCGGCCAGCGTCCCCGCAATCTCGAACAGATTTTTGAGTTCGTGATTACGATTCGATTTTAGTCCTCAAATGGAAATGCCCTCTTTGACCTTCGGCTCCCGCGCATTCGTTGACTTGCGCTTCTGCCGCAACCTAAGATGTCTGCGAAATGTCGGATTTCCCCTCCCTCATCGGGCAGACCATCTCGCATTACCACATCAGTGAACGGCTCGGTGGTGGAGGCATGGGCGTGGTCTACAAGGCCGAAGACACACGCCTTCACCGCTTCGTCGCTCTCAAGTTTCTGCCTGAGGATATGGCCAGAGACCCACAGGCCCTGGCTCGTTTCCAGCGCGAGGCACAAGCTGCGTCAGCGCTGAATCATCAGAACATTTGCACCATTTACGACATCGGCGAACAAGACGGCAGAGCCTTCATTGCCATGGAGTATCTGGAAGGCAAAACCTTAAAGCACAGCATCGCAGACCACGCCATGGAATTCGAGAACCTGCTCAACCTATCCATAGAAGTCGCCGATGCTTTGGACGCGGCACACTCGAAAGGCATCGTCCATAGAGACATCAAGCCTGCCAACATATTCGTCACTGAGCGCGGCCACGCCAAGATTCTGGATTTTGGTCTTGCCAAGATGAACTCCGCAAAGAATCCGCCTGTTGATGCCGAAACATTGGTCACACAGCTAGTAGACCCAGATCACCTGACCAGTTCGGGAAGCACGCTGGGAACGGTTAGCTACATGTCCCCGGAGCAAGCCCGCGGAGAAGAACTAAACGCGCAAACGGATTTGTTCTCCTTCGGCGTTGTGTTGTACGAAATGGCTACCGGCGCACTCCCTTTCCGCGGCGACACGCCTGCCGTGGTTTTCGAGGCCATCCTCAACCGCGAACCAATCCCACCAGCGCGCGCGAATCCAAAGGTTCCGCTGAAACTGGAAGAGATCATTCATAAGGCGCTGGAAAAAGATCGCGGCCTGCGTTATCACTCGGCAGCGGATGTGCGAACCGATCTCAAGCGGCTGAAGCGTGAGATCGATTCTGGTCCGCGGGCGGTGGCCGCATCTTCGACGGCATCTTTCGGCCAGATCGCTGCTACCTCACCGCCGTCAAGCACCACATCCCCGACCGCCGAAGCATCGACCCACCCCTGGTGGCGGGGACGGTTGGCGGTGTTGCCTTTTGTGAACGGCAGTGCGGATCCGAACGCCGAGTACCTGAGCGACGGAATCACCGAGAGCCTTATCAACAGCCTGTCCCGGTTGCCGGATTTGAAAGTGATGTCCCGCGATTCCGCCTTCCGCTACAAAGGGAAAGACACCGATGCACAAACCGTAGCGCGAGAACTGGGAGTTCGAACCGTGTTGAAAGGCCGGGTCACGCAGCTCGGCGGCAATCTGGCCATCAGCGCTGAGCTGATCGATGCCACAGACAACAGCCACATCTGGGGCCAGCAATACAGCCGTAAGCCCGCAGACATCTTCGCGGTGCAGGAAAAAATTGCCAAGGAAATTACCAAAGCGCTGCGCCTGCGTTTGACCGGCCAGGAAGAGAAGAGCCTCGCGAGAACCTTTACTACGAATCCAGAAGCCTACCGAGGCTATCTCCAGGGCCGTTACTGGTGGAACAAAAGAACTGAGGACGGCTTTAACAAGGGTATTGAATGCTTTCAGCAAGCCATCGCAAAAGATCCCACCTACGCTTTGGCTTATTGCGGATTGGCCGACTGTTACAGCATGCATGCAAACTACGGTTTCTTGCCCCCCAAAATTGGTTATTCCCGCGCCAACGATGCGGCCCTCAAAGCGCTGGAACTGGATGACACTCTTTCTGAAGTTCACGTCTCGCTGGGATTTATCAAATCGGACTACACCTGGGACTGGTCAGGCGCGGAAAAGGAATTCCAGCGAGCCATCGCGCTAAATCCAAACTACGCGACTGCCCACCAGTGGCATGGCTATGCTTTGTGGAGAACGGGGCGCTTTGAAGAATCCATCGCCGAGCACCGGCGCGCACTGGAACTTGATCCGCTCTCACTTCCGGTTAACAGGAATCTGGGATTGGCATACTACCTGGCACGACAGTATGATCTGGCGATCGAGCAGCTGCGAAAGACCCGGGAAATGGATCCCAACTTCGCTCTGACGCGAGAGTATATCGGGCTAACGTATCTCGAAAAGGGCATGTACAAAGACGCTATAGAGCGGTGCGAAGAAGCGGCCGCGCCTGTTTCTGCCAGCCCATATGCAATAACGGCCCTAGGATACGTCTATGCCCTCTGCGGGAAAAAGGACGAAGCACAAAAAGTTCGCGACCGCTTAAAGTTATTGTCACAACAAAAATATATCTCGCCGAGATTCATCGCCACTATCTATGCGGGCCTCGGCGAGAAAGACCAAGCGCTCGAATCCTTAAACGCAGCCTACGAAGACCGCTCTCTACAAATCGGGCCAGGCATCATCGCGGACCCGACCTACGATTCGCTGCGCGCGGAACCGCGATTCCAGGAACTTCTCGGCTGTACAGGATTGAGCAATGACAACTAGCGGCAGATTCTCGGCGAGCCCAGAGCCCACACTCGCTCACGCGTTAGTCGAACGCGTGCTGACGAAGCTCGGTCTACGTGAGCGGCCAGCTCTCGACCTCGCTGAGTTGAACGCACTGTACGCGGCCGTCTCCGCCAACGTCCCCTTTGACAACGTGCAAAAGCGCATCTGGTTCGCCAGCTCTCAAACTACGCCGCTGCCCGGCGGAAATCCCAACGAGTTCTTCAACAACTGGCTGCAACACGGCACAGGCGGAACGTGCTGGCCGATCAACGGCGCAATGTACGCCTTGGCACATGCGCTCGGCTTTAACGCCCGCCGCATCGTCGGCTCGGTCATCGTCGAAGGATATCCGCGGGGCGCCAATCATGGTTCCGTTGTGGTGAGCTTGGACGGTATCAATTATTTGGTGGACGCCTGGATGGCTTCGTTCAAAGTCCTTCCCTTAATGTCTGGTAAGCCCTCCTCGACCGGTCACGGAATTCATGACATCCGTGCTGTGCCAATGGAAAGCGGCTTCGAGATCATCAGCTATCCCGGCTTTAACCGTGAACAGCCGCTGCCATTGCGCCCCGAACCCGAGTACGACCCGGTCGATCACGCCTTTTTCCTCGCGCGTTACGACAGAACGAAAACAGTCGGTTTTTTCAACGATGCCATTTTCGTCTGCCGTCATTTCCCGGAATCGATCCTAACCATGGGTCGCAAGAGCAAATTCCACCTCGCAGCCGACGGCACTCTAACTAAAACCGAACCCACCGAAGTCGAATGCAAAACCTCGCTCGTCGAAGAGTTCGGTCTCTCCGAAGAGATCGTCGAAAAGCTCCCACTCAATGTTCCCGGAGGCGTCGCACCTCCCGGACTATGACGGCTCCTGGCTGTCCCCACCTCAGAAGGAATTAACGCAAATTATAAGTGTCTCTTCGGATCGAGCTCAGCTGTCTTGTTCAACCGACTCGGCCCGAGGTGGGGGGCATCATCTGCGCGGGTTGTACGCGACAAGGCACCGCCGTCTCGTTAACGTGTCGGCATAACTTTTGGTAACTCCCGTAATCGGTCAAATGCCTTGCGACGATCTCCTATACGGCGTCCTGCAAACACTCCTGCAATTCATTCCAAAAAACCCTGACCGACTCCGGGCGATCCCCTTCGATGTGCGCAAACGCCCGTTCAAAGAACCTCTGCCATTGCAACGGAGCGTCAGGCAACCGGTCCATCACCGGCTGGAAATTTACTCCCATGATCGCACCTTCCAGCATGGTCATGTTTTCCGCCTCGAACGGAGCACCTCCACACAGCGCTTCATAGGCAATCACCGCCAGCGCCCACAGATCCCACTTGGGCGACACTGTGCGGCCGCGCAACTGTTCCGGCGACATGTATCGCACCGTTCCTACCAGTGTGGCCGTCATCGTGTCGCTGGTATTCTCCGCCGATTCGGGCAGCATCTTGGCAATGCCAAAATCGGTTATTTTCACAACATCCTTTGCATCCATGCGAGACAGAAAAATATTTTCTGGCTTCAAATCGCGATGCACCAGCCCTCGCGAGTGTGCCGCCTCGACGCCTGCACAAATTCCTTCGAACAACTCCAGCGTCCTGGCCGGTTCGATATGCTTCTTGGTTCGCAACTCGTCCCGCAAGGTGATGCCTTCGAGGAGTTCCATCACTAGGAACGCTCGTTGCGTCGAGTCCAGGCCGAAATCGTAGACCCTCACCACGTTTGGATGCGCGAAGCTTCCGGTGACCTGAGATTCCTGTTTGAATTTATCGCGCGCTCTCTGATTGGCGAAAAATTCGTCGCGTATCATCTTTACTGCCACCACGCGATTGAGTGACAAGTCCTCCGCCCGATATACCTTCCCCATTCCTCCTTGTCCCAATCGTTTGTCCAGCCGGTAGCGTCCCGCCAGCACGCGCGGCGATGCCACCAGCGTTAACGTACACTTATCTTTTTCACATTGCGTGGTCCCCGAGTCGTAACATGAGCCGCACGCCAGGCACTCCTCAAAGGCTCGCCCCGGTTGCAGTGAACTCCCACGCGCCAACAACAGGGACAGCGCGCCGGCGACGTTTTCCAGAAGCGCTATGTCCTCCGTGCTGTACGGCTCTTCAGATCGTTTCCCCCCCAGCACCAGCAACGCCTCCGTGTGCCCCTCGGTCAGCGCAACCGGCACTAGCAGTTCGATTCGCGAGTCACGTAGAAACTCCTTATCCACTTGTGGCAGTTGCTCGCCAAGCCACCCACTGCGTGCCTGTGAGATAGGAACCGAGCACTCCAGCATCCGAACCAGCGGGACCAATTTGTTGCCGACCGGCAAGTCCGTTGTGAGCGACCCGGGCGGCGCCATCGCCACGATGTGATAGAAATTCTCACCCGGCTTGCGCACCAGCAATCCGCAACTGTTGGTGTGCAACGCCTCGGACACCAAAGTCGCCACGCGGGGCGCCACAAGTTCGATACTCTCCGCGCGCCGGATTTCTTCCAGGATTTCCCTGAATAATTGTTGCGCGTCATATTTGTCGCGAAAGAATTTCCGGTCTAATACCGAAAGCCACTTCTGGCGCTGCGTACCGGCCAGTGCCGTAAGCGCCGCGATGGCCACATAGGTGGGCGCATGCGTTTTTAACAACGAAAAGAGCGGCTCCCTTCCATGAGTTAAAAGATCCACCAACAAAAGCCCCAGCGCTAGAACTGGAATCGCCAACAACACCCTTCTGGCCAACGCGTACTGCACTCCGCGCCGGATAATTACCCGTACGTCAAAAAGTCGATGCTTCAAAATCGCGTACGCGAACGAGATGGGAAGTATCAACATTCCCGCGCTGCTCACCAGGTTGGCGTACGGTGTGTCCAGGATGTCGTAGAAGCGCGGGCTCAGATTGAGGAACGCCGTCCCGATTACCCGCGGAAGATAAAACACCATCGCAATCAGCGCGCCAAATACCAACACACGGAAGCGCCTTCGATCCGTCTGCGTTTCCAGTTTCCAGTAACTCAGCGGCAGAACCACAAGTACCACCAGCAGGTAAATCATGCTCTGCGCGCCAAAGGCCAAGAGCACCCACGGCGGCGCAAGCCCGCTCAGGTGTTGCGGGTCGTATATCGTCCGGTTGAGCAAATAAAGTGCATAGACCGTGGCGACCACCGGCCCCGCCCAGAATCCAGACCACAACCAGCGGTTGTGAAAGAGTCTTTTCGGATAGAGAGAAAAAAATGCCGTCAGTAACGGCGTGCGAAACGCCGCGCTCACGTATACCAGCATCACCGGCACGGCCAGCACCATCGGAAGTGCGCGAATCGAAGACGCCAGTCCCCACTGGAACGCCTCAAAAACAGTGGCCATCGCCACCAGCACCCATCCGCCAAGCCTGGACACAAAATCGCGTGGCCGGCTGAAAATCACGAACAATCCGATCGCCAGGGTTATCAGCTTGTACGCCAGAAAAATAATCTCGGAAGCCCGCAACGACTTGCTGTACTGGTCCCAGATTCGTCCATGAATCACCATCGACAAGTCGATGGTCTTATCTCCGCGCTGTACGCGAATCCCCGTCGGCTGATCAGCCACAAAATTCATTCGCTGCGCCAGCCAGTCCACCGCCGTTCCAATTCGTTGTCCGTTTACGTTTAGTATTTGATCGCCGGTCTGAAGTCCGGCGCGCGCTCCTGGCGTCCCGTCACCGACATCGCCAACCACCACCTGGCCGTTTTTGTCGGCGAGATCTACGCCGTCCGGAGCCAATCCAAACAGCACCTGGTAGCCAAGATAAAAATTTCCTACGATGCTAATGGCCGCAAAGACCACGACGCGCCAGGAATATCGCGCGGAATTCATCTGAGTGCCGGAATTATAGGTTCATTGCGCCTTTCGTTCCACAGCGCAAGTCACCCGGAGTCATCCATATCCAGGAAATTTGAATTCGGCAAGCTAGTCCCGCTGATTCGTTGACTTACGTCAGATACGCAACCTAAGATGGCCGCACTATGGCGGACTCCGACGCGCTTATCGGTCAAACCGTCTCCCACTATCGCATAATCGAAAAACTTGGTGGTGGCGGGATGGGAGTGGTCTACAAGGCGGAAGACACGCGCCTCCACCGCTTCGTCGCGTTGAAGTTTCTCCCTGATGATGTGGCCAAAGATCCGCAGGCGTTAGCGCGTTTTCACCGTGAAGGCCAATCCGCCTCCGCCTTGAACCACCCCAACATCTGCACAATTCACGACTCCGGTGAGCAAAATGGCCAAGCCTTCATCGCCATGGAATATCTGGAAGGCAAGACCCTGAAACACACCATCATGGGTCGTCCGCTGGAGTTGGAAAAGCTGCTTAGAATCGCAATTGACGTCGCGGACGCGTTGGACGCCGCACATTCCAAAGGCATCATTCATCGCGACATCAAGTCAGCTAACATTTTTGTTACCGAACGCGGGCACGCCAAGATTCTGGATTTCGGTTTAGCAAAACTGAGTTCAACCAGCATCCTTCCCGAGCGTCCCGATGGTCTGACCACCATGGGAGTTGATGCAGATCACCTGACAAGCCCGGGCACGGCGTTGGGCACAGTGGCATATATGTCACCAGAGCAGGTCAGAGCACAGAATTTGGATGCGAGAACAGACCTGTTCTCCTTCGGTGTGGTCCTGTATGAAATGGCCACCGCCCAATTGCCATTTCGTGGAGCAAGTTCCGGCGTCATCTTCCATGCCATCCTCGAACGCACGCCGGTGCCCGCCGTTCGTCTTAACCCGGACCTGCCAATAAAGCTCGAAGACCTCATCAGCCATGCTTTGGAAAAAGACCGGGAATTGCGCTATCAGAGCGCAAAGGAATTGCGGGCCGAATTGTTGCGGCTGAAACGCGATATCGATACAGGCCGTTCAGCCGCAGTTCCCGGCATGTCTTCGCCTGATGTTGCCCCCGTCGACGCGCCTTCATCAACGCGAACGCCGGCCACTCCTGTGCTTGGCACCTCTGCGGCGGCGATTGTGCCGAAGCGCTACAGCTGGTTGCCCTGGGCGCTGGTAGCGATGCTCGTGGCGGGATTCATAACCTGGATCTTCATCAATCGACGTCCTTCGGCATTCCAGAATCCGCTTTCCACTGCGCAGTTCACACGACTCACCAACTTCGAAGGTGCCGAAACCAATCCCGCTATTTCTCCGGATGGGAAATTCGTCGCCTTCATCTCCGACCGCGGCGGCGCGTTTGACATCTGGCTCGTTCAAGGCAACGGCGGCAGCCTCGCGAATCTCAGCCAGGGTCGGCTCGGAGATGTGCGTGGACCCCTTCGTGCCATCGGATTTTCCGGTGATGGATCGGAAGTGTGGAACTCTGGAACGCACGACAGAAGGCTCAGACTGTTACCGCTGGTGGGCGGAGTTCCGCACAATTTTTTGGGCGAACACGTTGCCGAGGTCGCCTGGTCCTCCGACGGCAGCAGGCTGGTTTATCACACCTGGGAACCCGGCGACCCCATGTTTGTGGCCGATCGCAAGGGCGCCAATGAACGCCAAATCGTGAAAAACGAGCCTGGGTTGCACAACCATTTTCAGGTGTGGTCAAAGGATGGACGCTGGATTTACTTTGTTCGCGGCCGGCCAGCTACGCACGAGATGGACCTGTGGCGCATTTCGCCGGAGGGGGGAGAACCCGAACAGCTCACTAGGCTCAACACGGATATCACCCACCCCGCCCCGATTGACGAGCGCACCGTTCTGTTTGTTGCACGCAACGAAAATGGCGCTGGGCCGTGGTTGTGGGCTCTCGATACCGAGACGCGAATTTCGCGCCGCGTGAGTTCGGGGTTGGAACAGTACACCGCCTTGGCCGCCACGGCGGATGGCCGGCGACTTGCCGCGAGCGTCGTGAACGCACAGGTCAATTTGTGGAGCGTCCCGATCACCGATCGCATTGTCGAAGAACGTGACGTTCAACCTTTCCCACTACCCACCGTGCGTGCTCTGACGCCGCGCTTCGCAGCCGGCTCGTTATTCTATTTATCATCGCGGGACGGGGCTGACGGGCTGTGGACCTATCGCGACGGGCACGTGCAGGAGATTTGGAACGGTTCGGAAGGCGCGCTACAGTTCGCTCCGGCTGTCTCGGTGGATGGGAGCAGTGTTGCCTTTGCGTTAAGGCGGGCCGGAAAGCTGCAGATGCACGTAATCGCCGCGGATGGAACGGGACTGCACCCCCTTTCGAGCGAAGTCGATGTTCGAGGCACGGCTTCCTGGTCTCCCGACGGCAAATGGATTGTCACGGCTGGCAGCGACCGCGACGGAGCCGGCTTGTTCAAATTGCCCGCCGCTGGCGGCTCACCTGTCCGCATAGCAACGGGACCTTTTCTGGATCCAGTGTGGTCTCCCCGTGGGGACCTGATTGTGTACGGCGGCACGCAGGTGTTCACGCTCCTGCCCCTCTTGGCCGTGCATCCTGATGGTACGCCCGCGAAGCTGCCCGAAATCAGCGTGCAACGCGATGGCGAGCGAGCGCGGTTCCTGCCGGATGGCAGCGGCTTGGTCTACATGCTTGGAAGTACAACTGCCGGGCAGGATTTCTGGCTGCTGGACCTGGCTACGATGCATTCGCGGCGTTTGACGCGGCTAAACAATCCTGCCGCAATGCGCACCTTCGATATCACTCCCGATGGCCGCCAGATAGTATTCGACCGATTGCGGGAAAATTCGGACATCCTGCTTATTGATCTTGCGACCAAACAAGATCGCCCATAGCAGCTCGTAAAATCCTTCCCATTGGCTGTCTCCGGGCGATTCCGGGCCTTTTTGACCTTTCAAAGATTGGACTTTATCATTTCAACGGCTGGTTGGAAGACGACTCATCCTCGATCTTAGGCACAGAAATACGTTGCTTGTCCCCCACTGAGAAGAGCAAATAGTTGCTGAAACTATGACGCCGGTGACTGCGCCGCCCTCTCCAGTCGTAATACAATTCCGCGCTCTGTGGCAGCCACATATCCACATTACCCTCTCGGAAATGGACCGGGCCATACTCGATGATTGCGCGGTCCGTCATCAGGCGGATTTCCGGAACCGGTGCGATCAGATCTGTTTCCAGCCTTAGGATTTGATAACTGTCTGCTGCAATCCAGGCGCGCCCCCTCAGCGCCACCGGGTACGATGGGCCACTACTACCGATCCGGTAAGAGCGAATAATATTCGGCTTATCGCTTCTTTGGCGGAAATGCACTTGCCAGCCGAGCGCCCCATTCCACCGAGCCAGACCCTCGCAGGTCATTTCAAAGGACCCGGCGTTGTACGGATGGAATATTAGAACGAGAGCCGGCAATCCGTTTGTCGCTACCCCGTCCGGGAAATCGTCCCCTGAACCATGCCTCCTACGGTATTCGTCCACACCCAGGTAACCAGGACGGATTTCTTCTACGGAAACCACGTAATCGAACTTGCGCGTTTCTGGGGTGGCTGCAAATCCCCATTTATTGATCGATTCATGCTTCAAGGATTCCGTTGCGGTGAATCGGTCAACATTCCTTACGAATTCCTGTATCCGCTTGCCGGCTTTTTGCAACACATCGTCAAGCGCACACGCCGCGCCAGGTTCCACCGGCGGCACTCTCTCGTCCACGTCAGGCGGCAGCCAATTGGAGGGTAGCGGCACTGCGGTGATCGCAGCAGTCAAATCTGCCACCACTATCTCGTTTGCGCCCTTTGCGGCTGGGCCGTTGCCAGCGGAGGGTGTAGGCATCGAGCTGACGGCGGGAATCAAATCCGGCACCACGATATCATTTACGCTGGTTGGTGTTGGGCCGCTGCCAACCGGCAATCGGGAACTCTGCAAATACTCAACTTCTATCTCAGGGACCACGTTCGCTATATCCTGCCACCTGGCCTCATTTGCGGTGACCACGTCTTGTTTCTTTGCCACCGCTACCTGCGAAGTTTGCAGGCCCTGTAGTTGTTCCCTTGCTGTGGCATCCGCAGGGTGCTCCTTCAGAAATCCTTGCAGAACGCTGATTGCTCGCTTCGTGTCACCGCGGTCCGCCAAAGCCGTAGCGAGTAGCGGCTCAATAATCGTTGCCGGACCGTGCCCCAACTCCAGCGCGCGTTCGGCTTGCTCGATGGCTTCGTCGAGCGACCCTTGCATTAATAATGCGTGGCAGAGAAGCGCGTGGCTACGCCAGGAAGAGGGCTCCGCTTCCGTGGCTCGCTGCAACAGCGGCAACGCTTCGTCTGTTTTTTTCCCGCGCAACAGCAGGTCGCCCAAAGAAAGCAGCGCATTTAGGTGCTTGGGATTGAGCTCCAGCGCCTTTGTCCAATAGGACTTTGCCTGATCCAGATTATTCGCTTGAGACGAGTAAACGCCAAAGATGTAGTTGACCTCCGCGCTGGTTGGAGCAAGACGATATGCAGCATCGAGGTGACTTCGCGCCTTACGCAGCTTATTGGCCCGTAGTGATTCCAGCGCCTTCCCTATTTGCTTTTGCGCATTAGGAGCGAGCACGGCGGGCGCCACTGCCGGTGCGGTCTTTTCCGCCTTCGACTCCAGCCGCACATCAGCTGCAGCTTTCATCGAGGAGTTTTCTTTTTCTTGCCAGCCGAGGGCCGGTGCCGACTCTGTGGCGTAAGCAGCACGCAGGAGTGAACAGCAAACTAACACTAAGAATACGAGGGAGCCCGTCAGGACACGGACAAACATGGCTAACTCCACTCCGAGGAAAGTGGCTTGGAACTGCCGGCATGGTACACCTTGTAGCGCCGGAATGCGATAACCACTAAAACTTCGGTAGTGACTCAGTTTGAAAACACATTCGTGTCATCATGGGGTGCTAGAGGAATAGACGAACGATCCGTTTAGCAGTGGAGCAAAAACGATTTTTGGTCACCTGGCATTGATTTCGGCCTCGGCTTTTGCGGGGGCTGCGCTTTACGTCAACGTCGCCGAGCAGCCCGCGCGCCTCGTGCTTAATGATCAAGCGCTGCTTTCGGAATGGAAACCTTCCTACAAGCGCGGTCTCGCGATGCAAGCACCGCTCGCCGTGGTAGGCTGCGTATTCGGGCTGATCGCCTGGTGGTATACAAGAGAGCTTGGCTTTTTGGTTGGTGCCGTTTTGATGATTGCGAACTGGCCCTGGACGCTGCTGGGCATCATGCCTACGAATAATGCGCTGATGGCGATCGACACGGCGAACACAACTCCGCAAACGAGATCACTCATTGTCAAATGGGGCACCCTTCACGCCGTTCGTTCGGTTTTTGGTTTCCTCGCCACAATCGCGTTTCTTTGGGGATGCATTTCAAACTGAGACACTACTAAAACTTCGTATGAATTGACGAATAGGACGAGTTTCAAGCGTAGGAGCTAAGCAAAATAGTTCTGCAAAAATATCCCGCTGGCGTACGTTGACAGAAAAAATCCCCGAACGGAACGCGTAAAACTAATCCAGTATTTCACGCAAGCGCCGGCCACTGGGGTTTCGGTGTACAATCCGGAGCAATTAGCTTTGCATGGGTGACTCATGAGTCCGGCTCAAGCTACCAATGTCTGGGTTCCCGTCTGCTGCGACCGCGTCATGCGCTACAACATGTTCGCCCCAAAAGGCGGCGCAGCCTATGGCGCGCTGGTCTGCACCGTTTGCAACAAAAATGTAACCTTTGATCTGGAATCACTTCTCGACTTGAACGCCTACGGAGAAGGCGCTCGCGTACTCAATATGTTGGGATCCCCGAAGCCCCCCAAGGTGGATAGGCCAAAAGCCGCCGGGGATGCCACCCTTAACGATCAGACCCTGTGATTTGATTCGCCGCCATTAAACGTCATGCGCACCTCATTTCTGCTGATTATTCTCTTCCCTTCGTTCTTGGCTACTGCAACTGGTCAGCAAAAAGAGAAGCCGGCCTCTCGCGCCGCCGCTCCACTCTCCGGGAAGTGGGTCGTCACTGGGGTATATCTTGGAACGCCCATCAACGGGTCGCTGGAACTAGCTCAACAGGCGGAGAAGCTCACCGGGAGCTTCGAGGGTGACAAGCTAGAGGGCTCGCTCACCGGTAATTCCATTCACTTCCTAGCGAAAGATGATCAGGGTGGCTCCGAAGAAGGGACAGGCACTGTTCAGGGTGACGCCATTTCCGGGACCATCAAATACATCAATAGCTTTAATCCCTCACACCCTGTGGCAGTTCCATTCACGGCAAGGCTGGTCCCGCGTCATCATGCAGGGAATCCGCAAAGACATGAATTTACTCCAACAGTTTTCTACCGGCAATTCTCGTCGACCAACGAACCGGTCTTAACCGTCGCTCCAGGTGACTCCATCCACACCACCACCGTGGATGCAGCCGGCACAGACGAAAAAGGCAACCCAAGGGCTCTGGGTGGCAATCCTGAGACTGGGCCCTTCTACGTGGAAACTGCCGCCCCGGGAGATACGCTGGTCGTGCACCTCACTCGCGTGCGTTTGAATCGCGACTGGGCCATAAGTGATGACGCCGTTGTTGACCGGGGGCTCGACAATGGTCTTGCCGTCAAAATGAAGGATGGAGGTAAGCCCGTGCGATGGCATCTCGACTCCCAGCGCGGTGTAGCCACTCCGGAAAAACCTGCGTAACACTTGACGCACTATTCTGTACCGCTCAGGCCCATGATGGGATGCGTCGCGGTCGCGCCTGGTCTGGCACCTCCATCGACCGGCGACTCTGGGAGCTGGGGTGGAAACATGGATTTCAACGAAATTGTCGAAGGCGCGACCGTCTATCTGCCCGTGAACGTTTCCGGTGCCCTTCTGTATATTGGCGATGGACACGCTGCTCAGGGTGATGGCGAACCTAATGGCGACGCTCTAGAAACGTCAATGGACGTGGAATTCAATGTGGATGTAATTCCAGGAAAGCGCATCATGGGTCCTAGAGTGGAGTCGACAACACAGATTATGGCCATCGGCCTGGGTGGCTCTCTTGATGACGCTTTCCGCGAGGCCACTTCCAGCATGGCGGACTGGCTTACCAACGATTACAAATTAACACCCTCGGAGCTGGCGCAAGTGCTGGGTTCCGCAGCCGAATACAAAGTAAGCGAAGTGGCGGATCGCAACGCCGGGATCATTCTAAAACTCAACAAGGAACGCCTGCGGCCCTTGACGCCAGAGCCGAATTGACCTCTCAGCGTCGCCGTATTTCCAAAATTTTCTTTTTTGTTGAGACGGCGGGCATTTTCACAGAACTAATATTGGCTGGTCTGCGCGTTGACAGCAAAATTCCGCGGGGCGTATAGTCAAGCCAACAGTCTAAGACTAGTTACCCCCGTGGACGCGTTTACCACCCCAGTTCCTGCGGGCTTGTTTTTTTAGTAAGGGCAGGAGTTGCCCCAAGATGCCGCAATTTCCTTTCGCACCGCGCGTCTTCCGTTTCCTGACAATTCCAGTGTTGTCTGGATTTTGCGCCGTGCTCAACGCGCAAAATCCTCCAAACCCCGCTCCCTCACCCGCCGCTCCGCCATCTTCCACTGCACCTGCGCCTACTGCTCAGGAGGAAAACGGCAAACAGGACGCAGCAAAAGCCACCAATGTGCAACAGCCCTCCGAAAATTCCGAGCTTGTCAGCCAAGACACTCCGGCCACTTTTAAAGTCCGCGTAAACCTGGTGCTGGTGCGCGTGGTGGTGCGCGACGACAAAGGCAAAGTCGTTACGAACCTGCGCAAGGAAGATTTTCAGCTCTTCGATAACCGCAAGCCGCAAGTGATCACATCTTTCAGCACCGAAACTCCCGATTCCCAGGCACTTAGGCCTGCCGCCGTGGTGGCCGCCAACGAGGAAGCAGGCGCGACTCCGGAGGAAGTAGAAACCGCCGCCAAAAAATTGCCACAGCGCTTTGTGGCCGTGCTGTTCGATGACGTGCACATGTCCATGGAGGACACCTCCGTTGTGCGCGATGCTGCAACGAGGTTATTCGGAGCCCTCGCGCCTTCCGATCGCGTGGCCATGTTTAGCGCCTCGGGACAATTCCACCTGACGTTTACCGCCGACCATGAGCTGCTGGCCAAATCTCTGTATTCCATCGTGCCCCATCCCACCACCGGCGGCGGATTCCACGACTGCCCGGAGGTGCAGTATTATCAGGCCGACCTAATTCAAAATAAAAGTGATTCGCAAGCTCTGGCTGTAGCTGCGGAAGATGCCGTGCAATGCGCGTTCAATGGCGACGAAACGAAGATCGCGCAGGCCACCATCATGGCGCAGACCGCTGCCATGCGATCATTGTCTCTCGGCGATCAGGAAACCGAATATGCCTACCGCCATATCGAAGAGGCCATGAGACAGCTATCGGCCATGCCCGGACAACGCGTGATGGTTTTCGTGTCGCCGGGTTTTATTCCCAGCACCTTGTGGTCGGAGACTTCTGACCTCATAGACCGCGCCAGCCACGCGGGAATTGTTATAAATACTATCGACGCTCGCGGGCTCTACACCCCCGATTTGATGGGCGACATTGCTGATCCTCCGCGCGATTCGGCACGCACGCGCGGTTTCAAATCTTCTTACCGCGTGGCGGCCCAGATGGCCCAGGATCAGGTGTTGGAACAATTGGCGTACGGCACCGGCGGCACTTTTTTTCACAACCGCAACGATCTGGACGAAGGGCTCCGCCAGGCGGTTGCCGCGCCACCCCTTTCCTACGTATTGGGATTTTCCCCACAAAATTTAAAAGTGGATGGACGCTTTCACGGCCTGAAAGTTTCGCTCACCAGCAAACAGAAATATTCCATTCAAACGCGCAACGGATATTACGCCCCCAAATCCATCCCCAACCCCGTGGAAGCGGCCAAGCAGGAAATTCGCGAAGCCGTTTTTTCGCAGGAAGAATTGCATGACGTGCCGGTAGATTTGCAAACCCAATTTTTCAAGAAGGATGCTACCTCAGCGCGGCTCTCGGTCCTGACGCGCTTCGATATAAAGGGTATTCACTTTCGCAAAGCGGAGGGCCGTAACGCCGACATCCTTACCATCGTCACCGCGATTTTCGACGACAACGGAAATTTCATTACTGGCGGCGAGAAAACGGTCCAGATGAAATTGTTGGACACCACTTACAACCGGTTGAGCCGCTCGGGGCTCACCTTGAAATCCAGCTATGACGTGAAGCCAGGCAGCTACATGGTGCGATTAGTGGTTCGTGACGGTGAAGGATCGCAGATGGCGGCGCGCAATGGCGCGGTAGTGATCCCGAATTGATAGGGCGGTAAGGAGGCGATGACCATGAACACAATAACAAGCGCTAGGTGGCTGGGCTGGATGATTTTGCTGCCAGTGGGGCTGCTGATCTCGCAAGGCCGATTGAGTGCGCAGTCGGATAATTCACCCGCCCCGGTACCGGCACCGCCTACTGCCGAGGCCCCAAAAGATGCGTCTCCCGCTACGCCGCAGACACCGCAGCAAAATGATACGGTGCCGCAAAGCAACGTGGTGATCAGAAAAGAATCACGCTTGGTGCTGGTCGATACCGTAGTCACAGACAAAAAAGGCGAATACGTCCGCGACCTGAAGCAAAGCGATTTCAAAGTTTTTGAGGACAATAAGGAACAAGCCATCTCCAGCTTTTCCACCGGCACCGATCCCGCGATCCAGGCCAGCGGACAAAAGCGCTACCTGATTCTTTTTTTCGATAATTCCACGATGCAGACTCCCGACCAGATTCAGGCGCGTAATGCCGCGAATCAATTCATCGCTGCAAACGCCAATGGGGACCATTTAATGGCGGTGGTGGATTTTGGCGGCGCGCTGCGCATCGTGCAGAATTTTACCGCCAATGCAGACCTGTTGCGGTCCGCGGTCGCCGGTGTGAAATCTTCGTCCGTAAATCCCAATGCCAATGTTCCGGACGTGCAGCCAGTGACAGTCGCTTCGGCGGGTCTCTCTTCACTGAGCAATGCGGAGGCCGATTTTGGCGCCCGCAGCGTCTTGCTGGCGGTGCGCAGCCTGGCTAAAAACCTCCGAACGGTACCAGGCAGAAAAATGCTGGTCTTATTTTCTGGAGGCTTCGCGCTCAATCCGGAGAATCAATCGGAACTAACCGCAACAATTGATGCCTGCAACAAATCCAACGTGGCGATCTATGCTCTGGACGCGCGTGGTTTGGTTGGCGGACTGCCTGGAGGTAGCGCACGGCTCGATACCGGCGATGCCGCTAGCGAAGTCGCGAAGAACCGCGCCGATGAAAGTTCGAATACCGGAAAACCACGCACCGAAAACCCACGCACCGAAAATCCACGATTGATGCTTGCATCCTTTTCTATGTCAGCCGAACCCGATCCGCAAAGGCCCGGCGGCGGTGGCGGAACAGGCGGCGCGGGCGGAGGACGTGGCGGCACCGGCGGGACAGGGAGCACTGGAGGAACCGGCGGAAGGGGTAGCACCGGGGGAACTACCGGCGGAACGGGAGGAAAGGGAAGCACCGGAGGAACTACCGGCGGCACAGGCCGCGGCTCCGGCGGTAGCACAGGAGTGACCAACCCGAATGCTTACAATTTCAATTCGCCGTATAACCAGCCGCGCACCATCGTTCCGCCATTTCCGCCGTCGGCCTCCACCAATCAGCAAATCCTGGCCGCGTTAGCGGAAGGCACCGGCGGATTCACTATCTTCAACACCAACGATCTTCTGGGCGGGTTGCAGCGCATCGGTCGCGAGCAAAGTGAATTTTATATTCTGGGATACGTGCCGAACGACACGCCGGAAGGCTCATGCCACACGTTGAAGGTGAAATTAAGCCGGGGGGGCACCAATGTGCGCTCCCGCAGCGGATATTGCAATGTGAGAACCAGCAACACTCTGGAAGGAAAACCGGTAGAAAAACAACTCGAGTCCCGCGCCACTGGCGCGCAAGGCGGATCGATACACGGTGGCATGCAGGCGCCGTATTTTTACACTTCGGCAAATGTCGCGCGTGTGAATCTGGCGATGGAAATTCCCGCGGACGCCGTGCATTTCAATAAGGAAAAAGGAAAATACAACGCCAACCTGAATGTGCTGGGAATCGCCTATCGCCCGGATGGCTCGATCGGAGCTCGCTTCAGTGACACCGTCAATCTCAATCTGGAGAAGGATGAATGGAAACAATTCACCCAGATTCCTTATCGCTATCAAAACCAGTTTGACGCTTCTCCCGGAACTTACAAGTTGACCGTGGTCCTCAGTGCCGGCGGTGACGCTTTTGGAAAATTCGAAACGCCGCTGCAAATTGATGCTTACGACGGAAAACACTTTAGCCTCGGCGGCGTGGTGCTGACCGATAGCCCGCAACGACTCGGCGACATACCGACCAGCCTCGATGCCGCCCTGCTCGAAGACCGGACACCCCTGGTGGTGCATGGATTGCAAATTATGCCGTCAGGCACGAATCGCTTCAAACGTGATGGAAACGTGATTGTGTATTCGGAAATTTACGAGCCATTGCTCACTTCCGAGAACCCACCAAAGATCGGCCTGGGGTATCGCATTCTCGAGCGAGCTAGCAAGAAAGAAGTGATGTTCACCGGAGTTGTTGCTGCCGATGCATTTATTCAAAAAGGAAACCCGGTGGTGCCCGTGGGCTTGAAAGTCAATGTCAAGGACTTGAATCCCGGCGCCTATTGCCTGGTGTTGCAAGCCGTCGATGCCGCCGGCAACAAAGCTCCAAATCGCATCGTCGACTTCGACGTAATGTAATTGTTTTTTACTACTCACTCAGTACGCAGGGAGAGCCCTATTTTCATCGTGGTCGTCGGTCTGGTTACCATTGGAATGGTCCTGGTGATTTATGGAACCATCGCCAAGAACAGGTGGGGGATTGATCTTAGCTCAGTCTCATGCTCAAGTTGCAAAGCAACCCTGCCCCCAGTGCGAAAGCCGGCGTCTCTGCAGCAGGCTTTGTGGGGTGGGCACACGTGCCCAGCTTGCAGAGTCGAGGTTGATAAGTGGGGACGACAATTAGACGGGCCCAACCAATAGTAATAATCAACATCAGATTCCGCCGAGACATCGCTATTCAGAAGGGTGCCCCACCCTCAGATTTTTGGAGGGTGGGTCTTGTAACGTAGAAACATCACCCAACTAAACCGCGAAGTTCTTCTCAGCGTTCACCTCTGTTCAGCGCCATTTTTTAACTTTTTTCCGGAAGCGCCGCATTCGACACAGGGCCACAAAGTCTGCAACTTCCCATCGCACATAGGGTTAATCTTGTATGGAGCAGGGATGAAGCCCAGCCACGCAAAACTGCTGCCGACGAAGAATTCCAGCCACACCCCAATGGCGACGGTCTCTCTCCGGCCCAGGGCCATACTCGCGGCGTTTTTGTCGATCACCTGCGTATTGTCTTTAGGAGTTGATGTTCCTACCATTGCCGCCATTCCCGCGGCCGCTGCGAAGGACAAAAAACCAAAGCAGGATCCCGCCTTAAAAGGTTTGCCGATCAAGGAACTCACCGTCGATGAAGCCATTCTTCACGCCATGAATCGCCTCGCCTACGGCCCGCGGCCAGGCGATCTCGAGCGCGTGCGCCAAATGGGATTGGCCAAGTGGATCGATCAACAACTCGCGCCAAATTCCATCGACGATAAGGCGGTGAATGCGCGTCTCGAGAATCTTCCCACGCTCTCAATGTCATCAGCGCGTCTGATCGAAGGATATCCGCAGCCGAAACAAGCCGCCGTTCAAGCCGCCAAGCGCGTAGACGCGGCCGCGAACTCCAATCAACAGCAGCTGAACAACGGCCGCGCCGCGAATGCTAAGGATCTGCAAAACGCCGCCGATGCGAGCGTGACGACCGCACCGCCGGCGCCGCCAAGTTCCTCCGCCGCTGTCGGTCAATCGGCGCAGAGTAATTCCCCCGAAGTAAACGTCGCAGACAAGGCCAGCGTTCCAGCCTCTATGAAAACAAAACCCTCGGCCTCGAACCCTGAGGTCGCCGCTAACCTGACTACGCCGGGCGCCGGAAAACGAAATGGTTTGAGCGGCCCGGATCCCAATGCCGTGCCCCGCGTAATTGCCGACGACAGCAAAAAGCCGCAGCGCGTGATTGAAGAACTGGCCATGGCCAAAGTAACGCGCGCAATTTACAGCGAGCGTCAATTGCAACAGGTCATGGATGATTTCTGGTTCAACCACTTCAACGTCTACGCCGCCAAAGGCGAGGACAAGTGGTACCTGACTTCTTACGAACGCGATGTAATCCAGCCGCACACCTTGGGCAAGTTCAAAGACTTGGTCACGGCGACGGCCGAAAGTCCCGCGATGCTTTTTTATCTGGATAATTTTTTAAGCGCCGATCCCAACGCTGCGCAGCGCCAGGCCGCACTGCGCGCCATGCGGCAAAATCGCGGCCGACGTGGCCGTCCTCCTCTGCCGCAAGCGCCGCAAAACCAGCAGCCAAAGAAAAATACGCGCGGCCTCAATGAAAATTACGGCCGCGAACTGATGGAGCTTCACACTTTGGGTGTGGAAGGCGGCTACACGCAAAAAGACGTAACCGAACTGGCCCGCTGCTTCACCGGCTGGACCATCGACAAGCCGCGTGTGAATCCGCAATTTAAATTTGACGAAAAGCTGCACGATCCCGACCAGAAAATCGTTTTGAAGAAAAAAATTCACGGTGGCGGAATGAAAGACGGCGAGCAAGCCATCGAGTTGCTGGCGAAGCATCCCAGCACCGCCAAGTTTATCTCCACGAAATTGGCGCGGCGATTTGTGTCCGACAATCCGCCGGCTCCGCTAGTCGCGCGCATGGCCAAAACATTTGAATCGAGCGACGGCGACATTCGCGCCGTGATGCACACTATGATTTATTCGCCGGAGTTCTGGTCCCGCGACGCCTACCGCGCAAAAATCAAAACGCCCTTCGAGCTGGTAGTTTCGGCCGTGCGTGCGCTCGGCACTGATGTAGATACCGCTATGCCGCTGGTGCAATGGGTCGGTCGCATCGGCGAGCCGCTGTACCAGTGCCAGCCTCCCACCGGCTACGCCGATACCGCGGAAGCGTGGGTGAATACCGGCGTACTCCTGAACCGCCTGAATTTTTCCCTCACCTTGGCGGGAAACAAAGTTCGCGGCGCGCGGGCCGACGTCGGTTCGTTGCTGGGCGTCGACGCCACGGAGCCCAAGGTCGCGCTGGAGCGCGCGCTGCAGATTTTTCTCAGTGGCCAGGCAAGTCCTACGACGTTAGAGACGCTGCAAAAACAATTGGACAGTCCACAGGTTTTGCAGGCCAAGCTCGATGATCCGGTAAAAAAAGTTGACCTCGGCGTCGTTACCGGACTGGTCCTCGGAGCTCCGGAATTTCAGAGACGCTGACCGCAGGTTGGAGTTGAGTGATGTTGAGTTGATCTCGGATCGCAGTTGTCGCAGAAGGAGTCGCATATGAGATTTTCCCGGCGATATTTTTTGAAGCAGGGCGGCGTCGCCATGGTCGGCTTGAGCGCCATGCCCGCATTTTTGCAGCGCGCGGTCGCTGCCACCCCCATGCCCAACAAAAAACAGCTGGTAGTGCTGTTTCAACGAGGCGCGGCCGACGGATTAAATATCGTCGTCCCTTTTGCCGAGCCAAATTATTACCGGCTCCGTCCCTCCATTGCGATTCCTCAGCCGCGCCGCGGCGCAATAGGAGAAGGAGCCATCGACCTCGATGGATATTTCGGATTGCATCCCAGCCTCGCGCCCCTCGAGCCGCTGTTTCACAAAAATCAATTAGCTATCGTGCACGCATCCGGTTCGCCGGATCCCACCCGCTCGCACTTCGACGCTCAGGATTTCATGGAGTCCGGCACGCCCGGCGTCAAAGCCACCGATGACGGCTGGCTCGACCGCGCCCTGCAAACCATCCCCGAAGAAAATGCCTCGCCATTTCGCGCCGTGGCCATGGGCCCGAATCTTCCGCGCATGTTGCGAGGCAGCGCCGGCGCCATCGCGCTGCCGGATCTAAAAAATTTCAAAGTCATCCCGCAATCGCCGGCCATGAACAACGTCGTTCAGGGCGGCTTCGAAGCCATGTATTCGCAAAGTGTCGACCACGCGCTCCACGGCACCGGCACCGAAACCTTCGAAGCCATCGACATGCTCAGCAAAATCGATACCAGCAAATTGCCGCCGGAAAATGGCGCGCAATATCCCACCAGCCGCCTGGGACAAAACACGCAGCAAATCGGCCAGCTCCTGAAAGCCAAAGTCGGCGTGGAAGTTCTCTTCGTCGATTGCGGCGGCTGGGATAACCACGTCAACGAAGGCGGAGTGCAAGGCCAGCTCTCCAATTTGCTGAAAGACCTCGGCCAATCGCTCGCGGCCTTTCATCAGGACATGGGAGACCGCATGCAGGATATCGTGGTCGTTACCATGAGCGAGTTCGGCCGCACCGCCAAAGAAAACGGCAATCGCGGCACCGACCACGGCCACGCCAACTGCATGTTTGTCATGGGCGGCGAAGTAAAAGGCGGCAAAGTCTACGGCAAATGGCCCGGCCTCGACGATCATCAGCTAAACGACGGCCGCGACCTCGCCCTGACCACCGATTTTCGCTACGTCCTCGGCGAAACCCTAACGAAACACATCGGGGTAAAAGATCTAGCCACAGTATTCCCCGGCTTCGACAACCACCCCCACCGCTTCCCCGGCCTGATCAAAACCTAAATGAAGTGTCGCTAAATCGAAAAAACGCGGAGGGTGCCCCACGCTCAGATTTTTGGAGGGTGGGTCTTGTAACGTGGAAAGATCGCCCAACTAAACCGCAAGTTCTTCGGAGCGTCACCCGATCGCGCTCGTCCATGATGTTAAATTTTAAGTAGCAGGGTGCCCCACCCTCAGATTTTTGGAGGGTGGGTCTTGTAACGTAGAAACATCACCCAACTAAACCGCGAAGTTCTTCATCGCCTTTCGTCGGCGCTCCGCGAAGAAACCACCCGCAGCACCGCCGAGAATTTTCAAAACATGCGCGACAAGATAGGCGGAAGGTTCAGGTCGGCCCCTAGTTAAACCGACGTACAAAAGCGCGGCGACAACTCCCACCAGAATTCCGTGTAACACCAAGAGTGAATCGACGCGTCGTCCTACCCACAGAGCGAACAAAAAACACATCACCAATGATCCCGATAGCGCGGCGTAGGACACGGCACGCTGGCCGAACAACAAAAAGACGGGAATGACCACCGCAATCACAGATACTTCTGCCAGAAATCCGCCTATCAAGACACGCAACCAATGGATTCTTGCGAGGTTATTCATCGCGGATTCCACATCAGCGATTCAAATTCCCGCATACCACGCGTAACTTCCTCCTTCTAGAGACGCGGCGGCCGAACCCTTGCCGAATCTTTTCAGACTGTCGGTGACGGTCAGGTGGGTAATAAATTTCACGCTCTTGTAGCCGAGCTGCCGCGGTAGCCGTATGCGAAGCGGCCCTCCGTTGCCTACGGGAAGGTCACCACCATTCATGCCATAGGCGAGAAAAGTCTGCGGATGCAGCGCATCGGCCATGTCGATGCTGTCCCACCAGTCTGGATCGATTGAGGTGTACACAATATATCGGGCCTGCGGGCGGACGCCCACCACGTCCAGCACATGTGAGAGCGGCACGCCGATCCACTCGGCGATGTACGACCAGCCCTCTTCACACTGCAGCATTGTAATCTGGCTGCGCGACGGGTAGCTCTTCAGCTGCGCAAGCGAAAATGATGCGGGCTGGTCGACCATTCCGTCTACCGAGACCCTCCAGTCAGTGAATCCTCCGGCCTGCAGCCGCTTGAACGCCTCATTCAGCGGCGGCATTTCGTTCGCCAGCGGCGGATGCGAAATCTTGCTCTGCGGAAACTCGCGCGCCAGCGAGTGTCTAGTCAACACTCTTTGCGAAGCATACGTCACCGTTTCGCCGGGGCCGTAGATTCCGCCGTGATCGGGCGGGACGAGTCCATACTTTTGCGCGATGCGCGCGGCTACCCCCAGACCCGCTACTCTCGCCGTGGCCGCGACCCCGCTTATGATCAGTTTCCGCCGTGAAAGGTCGCTCATGTGCGCTCCATATGCGAACCGGCCCGGCCCGTGATCATCGCGCGCATGCGGCTCCAGAATCCGGCAACAAAAATCATCATCACATGCACCACCAGGAACAGCACTAAAAACACCGAAACGAAGAAGTGTATTGTGCGCGCCGATTGCTGCCCGCCCAATAAGGTAACCGTCGCCGGAACCGCCGAAACGAACGACGGCGACATTGCCAACCCCGTCCAGATTACGAGCGGAAACAGTACGAAGATCACCAAGAGATATGCGAGCCGCTGCAGGACGTTATACGCCCATGCCTCCGCCTTACCCAGCCGCCTGAAGCGCAAATGATCCACAATTTCGCGCGACAACACCTTCCAGCAAAGATCGCCCCCACTCGGCAGCAAGCTCTTCCGCAAATGCCCCGTAAACAAAGCGAAGATCGTATACAGCAGTCCAGTCAATACCGCCACCCAAGCCGCTTGAAAGTGCAGGTAGCGGCTCCAGCCGTTCTGGTCCGGCAGCACGTACCCGTAGCCGGTCGGCACCAGGTTCCTCGACGCAGGGATCGGCAGTTTGAACAACGGCCTAGTCAACACATTCCCGGTTTCGCCCCAATAGAAGCGCCGGTGAGAGATCAGGATTTCAACTCCGCTGATGAGCAGCGCAAAAAAACACAGCGTGGTAATCCAGTGAGCAACGCGCACGAGCGCAGAATGCCGCGGACTCACCGTCGTTACTGGGGCGGCTGGCGCAGAACTGCAGACGCCAGTTTCCGCCGGCACCGGAACGGATTCCAATCTCGCCATTTTCAGCTTTCTGTTGACGCTCCGAATTGCTTTCGCAGATTGGAGTGATACTACCACGCGACTAGTTCATCCGTGCGAACCTCGTAGCACGGTGATTGGAAGCATAGGTCATCGCTTCAAGCGGGGCGCCGTCACTATAACCCGACGGAGAAAGCTTTCGAAGCGTGAAATCCCGAGCGCAAAATTTCCGCCGACAATCCACATCCATCCGATACCCGCGAACAAAAGCCCTTGCCAAGAGTGAGATTCATACCAGATGAACCCACCCATAATTCCGACCATAACTGTCGCGCCTATGACCAACTGCCGGAAACTCACACGATACCTAACGTGGCGGGCGTCAGAATCAACCGCCAGTTCCCCGAATCCGAATGGAACGAGGACATTCCAATTGCCGACCGAGCGGAAAATACCGCCAGTAAACGACACATGATTTTGGTTGACTTCAACTGCGCGAGCGTCGAGGTGGCGCAAGCCGTCGGCAATATGCGCAGGCAACATCGCCACGTCGACATCACCGGCAAAACTTATTACTCGCGTGTACATCTGTAGTCTTGGTTTTTTATGAAGAGACTACAAAATCTTGCTGTTAGCGCCATTGATGAGGCGCGATGATAATGGCCCGGAAGTATTATAGGTCAAGGAGCAGGAGCCGTGACCACGCGTTCATACAAGGTTCCCAGCCAACTCGGCCGAGCCGCAGTCCAGATCTTTGCCGCCAATGAGCGCATGAACCAGATGCTCATCGAACATCTCGACCCGCGCGCCTGGAAAGCCAAACCGCCCGGCAAGGCCCGCCCCATCGCCGCGATCTTCACGCACATGCACAACGTCCGCGCCAAGTGGGTCAGGCTTACTGCGGGGCACCTCAAAGTTCCGCGGCAGCTCCACCGCACGAACTGCACTCCAAAGCAGGCCCGCGCCGGCTTGGCCGAGAGCGCCGCTCGCTGCGCGGAGATGCTCACTGAAGCGCTCGGCGGTGCCGGGGGCCGCGTCGAGAAGTTTCACAGAGACGGCTGGGCTAAGCCTTGGCCGGTGGGCGTGGAAATGTTGTGCTACATGCTTTCTCACGAAGCCCACCATCGCGGCCAAGTCTGCATGCTCGCGCATCAACTCGGATTTCCGTTGCCGATCGAGGTGACGTCCGGCCTCTGGAACTGGGAAAAACTCTGGAAAGAAACCGGCGTCCCCGCCGGCCCCGGTTGCTAACTTGTAATCAAGCGCCGACAACCACTGCTCTAGGACTAGACGTCCTAGAGCCACCGTCCTCCGACATTTTCGCCCTCATTCGAACCGTGCGTTTATTCGAACGACTATATTAATTACTATAATATAATAGTTACTACATAATTAAAGTAATGCTTTAAATGTCGGCGCGTCGACATTTTTGGCGTCGCCGGCATAAAAAAAGGGCCACCCGTTTCCGAATGGCCCTTCGTTACTGATTAGAGTTCTTCCGCTACCCGCTCTAGTGCGCCTCCTGCCGGATGCGCATCCCGTAAAAAGAGCGGTACACGAAGAAAAATGAAACTGCGAAGAAAGCTGCGGCCAACGCGTGCGTCACGTTAGATCCCTGCGTGGCAGTAAGCTGAACGGCCAGCTCCACCGCCAACAACCCGAACAGCGTCGTGAATTTAATCACCGGATTCAGCGCCACGGAAGAAGTGTCTTTGAAGGGATCGCCGACGGTGTCACCGACCACTGTCGCATCGTGCAGCGGCGTGCCTTTTTGCTTCAGCTCGACCTCTACGATTTTCTTCGCGTTATCCCAGGCCCCGCCCGCATTCGCCATGAAAATCGCTTGATACAAGCCAAAAATGGCGATGCTGAAGAGATAACCAATGAAGAAAAACGGCTCCAGGAACGCGAACGACAACGTCGCAAAGAACACCGCGATAAAAATATTCAGCATGCCCCTCTGTGCGTACTTTGTGCAGATCTCCACGACTTTCTTACTGTCCGCAATGCTCGCGGCCTTGGCCTCTTCCAGATGGATGTTGGCCTTGATGAATTCAACCGCGCGGTAAGCGCCAGTGGTAACCGCCTGCGTGGACGCTCCCGTAAACCAGTAAATCATCGCGCCGCCGGTAATGAGCCCGAGAACAAACGGCGCGTGCAGCAGCGACAGCTTGTTGACATTCATGGTCAGCCCATGGGTCAGCGCCATGATGATGGAAAAAATCATGGTCGTGGCGCCCACTACCGCGGTGCCGATTAGCACCGGCTTGGCGGTAGCCTTAAACGTGTTGCCCGCACCATCGTTGGCTTCCAGCATTTCCTTGGCGCGCTCAAAATTCACATCGATGTTGTAGTCGCGTTTGAGCTCCTGCTGAATGCCGGGAATTTGCTCGATTAAAGAAAGCTCGTAAACGGATTGTGCGTTGTCCGTAACCGGTCCGTAGGAATCCACCGCGATGGTGACCGGTCCCATGCCCAAAAAGCCGAAGGCCACTAATCCAAAGGCAAACACTGGCGCGGCGATCATAAAGGTTGCCAGTCCCATTTCGCTGATTAAATAGCCCAGCGACATGAGCACCACCATGGCCAGCCCGATGTAATACGCCGAAAAATTTCCCGCCACAAATCCGGAAAGAATGCCCAGCGACGCGCCGCCTTCCTGCGCGGAGCTGACCACTTCTCGCACATGCCGCGACTCCGTGGAAGTAAACACCTTGACCAGCTCAGGAATAATCGCGCCAGCTAAAGTGCCGCACGAAATAATCGTCGCCAGCTTCCACCATTGCGTAGTGTCCTGCCCGAGCGCTGGAATGATCAAGTAGGAAACCAGGTAGGTGAAGCTGATCGAAACCACGGAAGTGATCCACACCAAAGAAGTAAGCGGAGCCTCATAGTTCATCTCGCTAACGTTGCCAAATCGAGCCTTGGCAATCGCTCCGTTGATGAAATACGCCGCAGCGCTGGCAATCAACATCACGATGCGCATGATGAAGATCCACACCAGCAATTGCACCTGCACCGTGGGACTCGACACGCCCAGCAAAATAAAAGTGATCAGCGCCACGCCCGTTACGCCGTACGTTTCAAAGCCGTCAGCGCTGGGTCCTACGGAGTCGCCGGCATTGTCGCCCGTGCAGTCCGCGATAACGCCCGGATTGCGCGCGTCATCTTCTTTAATTTTGAAGACGATCTTCATCAAGTCGGAGCCAATGTCCGCAATCTTGGTAAAAATTCCGCCCGCGATACGCAGCGCGGCAGCCCCCAGTGATTCGCCAATGGCGAAACCAATGAAGCACGGCCCAGCGTAATCCCCCGGAATGAACAGCAAAATAAACAGCATGATCAGCAGCTCCACGCTGATCAGCATCATGCCGATGCTCATGCCCGCCTGCAGCGGCGTGTGATAAATGGGATACGGCTTGCCGCGAAGGCTGGCAAACGCGGTGCGCGAATTAGCGAAAGTATTCACGCGAATTCCGAACCACGCCACGCCATAACTGCCTGCTATGCCCACCAGGCTGAAAAGCAAAATAATTGCCACGCGCATGGCTTCAAATTTCAGCAGCACGCCGAAATAAAGAACGATTACGATGGCGATAAAAATTTCCAGCAGCAGAATGAATTTGCCTTGCGTGATCAAATAAGTTTTGCAGGTCTCGTAAATCAGCTCGGAAATATCGCGCATCGATTTGTGCACGGGCAGATTCTTGAGCTTGCTATAAATCGCCAAACCAAAAATCAACCCGAACACGCAGAAAATCAGCCCGAACAAAAGAATTTTGTGCCCGTCAATACCGAGAAAGGAGACCTGCGACAGATCTGGCAGTTTTAGATTGGCCTCTCCACCAGCCTCCTGAACTTCCTGAGCGCGCGCTGATACGCAGGCAAGCATCGAGAGAAACGCCATGCCTGCGCCTATTTTCAGTGGCCCGCGAGCGAGCGAACACAAATTATCGAACCAGGTGCGCATCAACAATTCCTCCATAGAGTACAAACGATTTCAGAGCCTGGGCCCTGCACAACGATTCCGCGGACACTTTCCAGCATGCGTACAATGATACCGGCGGCGCACCCGCCGATTTTAAACAGCGCGCTGCGCTAAAAATGCGGCACGAGCCTTACCTGTACTGTTTATCTTAGCTAACCTTTCCTGAAACCCCTCCAAGGGAGGCGAAAAGGCTTTGCGCGGGCTGGCAACAAAGCGTTGATTTATAACATTTAGCATCCATGGCGGTCAAACCACTCGATGCATGGGTAGTGGGCCAAATTGAAATCTAGAACATCGTGTTCGAGTTGGCAGATTTGGTAGGAACTCTCTGTAGCACGTCCCAATGCTCTATGATTTTCCCGTTTCCATCCAACCGGAAAATGTCCATGCCAGCCCAATCGGCATCGCCCGGCCATTCTTGCCGCGTGTGAAAAATCACGTAGTTGTTTTCCGCAAAGACCCGTACGAAATGGACGCGCTTGCCTGGGTACTCCTTTGCCATTCGCTCGAAGTAGCTGATAAATCCTTGCTTTCCATCTTCGACCATCGGATTGTGCTGGGTATAGCTATCCCCAACATAACGTTTGACGGCTTCGCTAGGTCGGCACTGGTTGAACACAAGATCGTAGAAGGCCTTAGCCGATTCCTTGTTCTTTTCAGGATTCATATCTGGAATCGCGAGACGCTGCTGTCCAGCGATGGTAACATGCCATTCTAAATGCGGCCCACACGTGCGGGCCCGTCATTCAATTAAATTGTCTCGGGGACTATGAGCACAAATCCATCGGTATCTTCACCGGCGACCGCTGTATCTTTCGGAAGCGATCACGCCGCAACTTCACCGGTTCGCAGCAACTGGAGCCGCGATGAGGTCGCCGCGATCTATCGCACTCCGCTGCCTGAATTAATTTTTCACGCGCAAACGATTCATCGCCAATTTCACGCTCCCGACCGCGTGCAGACCTGCCAATTAATTTCCATCAAAACCGGCGGGTGCCCGGAAGACTGCGCGTACTGCCCGCAAAGTGCGCATTACGATGCGGACGTGGAACGGCAGGGATTGCTGGATCCGCAACATGTCATCTCCGTAGCCCGCGAGGCCGCTGGGCGCGGTGTGACGCGTTTCTGCATGGGCGCGGCCTGGCGGCAGGCGCCCGAAGGCAAAGATTTCGATGGCGTGCTCGAAATGGTACGTGGCGTCTCCGCTTTAGGCATGGAAGTCTGCTGCACTTTAGGCATGTTGACGGACAGCCAAGCCACCAGACTTAAAGAGGCGGGCCTCTCGGCGTATAACCACAATTTAGACACCTCGCCGGAATTTTACGGCTCGATCATCACCACACGCGTCTACGACGACCGCTTGCGAACACTGGCGGCAGTGCGCAAAGCGGGCATCACCGTTTGTTGCGGCGGAATTTTGGGCATGGGCGAAAGCGAAAGAGATCGCATCGGTCTGTTACACCAGCTCGCCACGCTGGAGCCTCATCCGGAAAGCGTGCCGATCAATATGCTGGTGCGCGTGGCAGGCACGCCGCTCGCGGAGATGCCCGCGCTCGATCCACTCGAAATGGTGCGCGCCATAGCCACCGCGCGCATACTGATGCCCGCTTCCCGCGTACGGCTCGCCGCGGGGAGAAAACAATTGTCGCCGGAAGCCGTGACGCTATGTTTTCTCGCGGGCGCGAATTCAATTTTTGTGGGCGAAAAATTGCTGACCACTCCCAACCCCGGCGTGGACGAGGACGAACAGCTACTACAGACCTTAGGATTGAAACCACTCGAATCGCATGCCATCTGAATTTAACGAATCACCGCTGGCGGAATTGCAAGCCGGGCTGCGCGAACTTGAATCGCGGAGTCAGCGCCGGACGCTGATCGAAATCACCGGCGTGAATCTTTGTTCCAATGATTATCTGGGATTGGCGGAAAGCCCGGCGCTGAAACAAAGCGTAATTGATGCCATGCTCAAAGCCACTCGAATCGGGGGCACCGGCTCGCGACTGCTGTCCGGGCACGCTGCAGTGTGGAATGAATTGGAAGAAGAGTTCGCCGCGTTCGCCGGCAGCGAAGCGGCTTTGTATTTCGGGAGTGGTTACGCCGCAAACATTGGCTTGTTCACATCGTTGGCTAGTAAAAACGACGTGATTTTTTCGGACGCTCTAAATCACGCCAGCATCATCGATGGAATCCACTTGTCAGGCGCTCGAAAAATTATTTATTCCCATCGCGATTTAAATGCGTTGGAATCGTCACTGAAAGAAAATCAGTCGACGCCGGGACGCAAGCTGATTGTGACCGAAACGGTCTTCAGCATGGACGGCGACGTGGCCCCAATGGGTGCAATTATCGAGCTGGCAAAGAAGCACGGAGCAAGCGTTATCGTCGATGAAGCGCACGCCACTGCCGTGCATGGCCCGGGCGGACGCGGAATCGCCGCGCAGTTCTTGGCCGACGGGCGAGTACTCGCTGCCATGCATACCTGCGGCAAAGCCTTGGCCGGCGCCGGCGCGTTCGTTTGCGGACCGGCTGTGCTTCGCGAGCATTTGATCAATCACGCGCGCACATTTATTTTTAGCACCGCCATGCCTCCGTACATGGCTGAACAAATTCGCGCAGCGCTTCGTCTGGCTGCAACAATGGATACCGAGCGAGCGGAATTACTTTCGCGATCGCGAGATTTCGCGAAATCCTTGCAGCGCGATGGTTGGGACTCGCTGTGCACCACTACGCAAATTGTTCCAGCCGTGATTGGCCCCAACGATGCTGCCGTCGCCGCCGCCGAATTTTTGCAGCGTGCCGGATTTGCCGTCAGGGCCATCCGCCCGCCCACAGTCCCGCCGGGCACCGCGCGCCTGCGCTTTTCGGTGACGCACAAAATCAGCGCCGCTGAACTTGAGAGGCTCGCAGCTGTTTTACGCACGTGGCGCGCGCAATCGCATCATTTGGCATTGGCGGGCTCCGCGTGAGGCACCACTTTTTTATTACTGGAACGGACACCGGCGTGGGCAAAACTACGCTCGCGGCATTACTCTGCGCCGCGCTCGATGCGGTGTACTGGAAGCCCATACAAACCGGCACGCTCGAAGGCTCCGACCGCGTGACGGTGATGCGCCTCGCCGGTCTGGCCACCGATCGAACGCTCGAAGAGGTCTACAAATTTGTTCCCCCGGTTTCGCCTGATCTCGCGGCGCGCTGGGCAGGAGTGGAAATTGACTTGGCGCGTATCAATTTACCGACCACCCTCAACAACGATTGGCTGATTGTCGAAGGTGCCGGCGGCGTGCTGGTGCCCATCAACGCGAAACAATTCATGTTGGACATGATGGCAAAATTCAAACTGCCGGTAATTCTTGCCGCGCGAAGCGGCGTCGGCACTATCAATCACACCTTGTTGACGCTGGCGGCCCTGCACGCCGCGGAGCTTCCGGTGCACGGCGTGGTTTTGATTGGCGATCAGAATCGTGAGAATCGCGAAACCATCGAGCGCTTCGGGCACGTGCGCGTCATTGGAGAAATTCCGCGCTTGCCCAATGTGCACCGCACTTCGCTGATGCAAGTGTTCATGAATAATTTCGACCGCGCCGCGTTTTCCCAATAAAGAAAAATGAGTTCGCCGCTGCGCATCTGGCATCCCTTCACCAACGCCGCCATGGATGCGCCTCCACTGCACGTGGTGCGCGCGGAACGCGTGTATCTCTACACCAAAGACGGACGGCGCATTCTTGACGCGGTTTCGTCCTGGTGGGTGAACCTGCACGGACACGCCAATCCACGCATCGCGGAAGCCATCGCGCAACAAGCCAGCAAAATGGAGCACGTGATCATGGCGGGCTTCACGCACGACGCGGCGGAGGAACTGGCCGCGCGTTTGCACAAACGATTGCCGCCGGAAATGACGCACTTGTTTTTTTCCGATGACGGCTCGACAGCTGTGGAAGTCGCGTTAAAACTCGCCGTGCAGCATTTCAGCAACAGCGGCCGCGCGCAAAAATCGGAGATCGTGGCGCTCGCGCATGGCTATCACGGCGACACCGCCGGCGCCATGTCCGCGAGCGACGATTCACTGTTCAACAAACCATTTCAGTCCATGCGTTATGTGGTGCGCCGCGTGGATTCTGCTTACTGCCACCGTTGCCCCGTGGGCCTCACGCGCGCCACCTGCCACATCGAATGCGTGCAGCAACTGGAAACATTGCTGGAGCAAAATCACGAACGCATCGCCACGGTCATTGTCGAGCCGTTACTGCAAGGCGCCGGTGGCATGATCGTTCACCCCGTGGAATTTCTGCAAAAAGTGCGCGCGTTGTGCACCCGTTACGATGTTTTGCTGATTGCCGATGAGGTGCTGACCGGCTTTGGCCGCACCGGGAAAATGTTTGCGTGCGAACTCGCCGAGGTGATTCCCGATTTGATGTGCCTCTCAAAAGGAATCACGGGCGGATTTTTACCCATGGGCGCGACGGTGTGCAGGGATGGTGTGGAGGCGCCATTTCGCAGCAAAGACCGATTGCATACTTTTTATCACGGGCATTCCTACACCGGGAACGCTCTGGCCTGCGCAGCGGCCAACGCCAGCCTTCAGATTTTTGACGATGAACCGGTCTTCGAGCGCATCGCCATGATTTCCGCGGTCAATACCGAGCGGCTGGAGCAATTCCATAAATTGCCGCAGGTCGCGGACGTGCGGCAGATTGGAACCATGGGAGCCATTGAGCTTCGCGCGGAGGATGCCGGCTATTTATCGGCCATGCGAACAAAGCTGTACCAATTTTTTATCGACCGCGGCGTATTGTTGCGGCCTCTGGGAAACGTAGTCTACGTTCTGCCGCCGTATGTGATCACGCGGGAAGAAATGCATTTCGTTTATGACGTAATTTTGCAAGGCATCGAGTCCTTGCTGTGAGCAAAGCGGCGGCCTGTCTGACGATTAAGGTATTTTTCTTCCCGCGCTAAGGGCTTGCGAGTCCAAAGCTTGTCGGTAAGAGTGTTAGTGTGATTTACGCGAGGTGCTGTACTTGGTAATTTCGCTCCACACCTGGAAACATAAGATCGTCGCCTTCGCCGGCGGCTTGGGCGCTCCCGGACTTTTTCTTATTTCATTTCTTGATTCTTCAGTTTTAACCTTCCCGGTCATAAACGATCTTTTGCTGATCGAATTATGTATGCAACATCCGTCGCGCATGCCGCTTTACGCCCTAATGGCGGCCACGGGATCCACACTGGGATGCATTCTGCTTTATTTCATCGCTCGCAAAGGAGGCGAAGCTTTTTTTCACAGCAAAGCCGGGAGACACGGTGGTGCAGTCCGCCACTGGATCGAGAGAAACGGATTTGGCGGAATGCTAGCGGCCGCGCTGTTGCCGCCGCCTACGCCCTTCAAATTTTTTGTGTTTGCCGCCGGAGTATTTGAAATGCCGCTGCCCAGTTTTGCTTCCGCGATTGCCATCGCGCGGTTGTTTCGATATTTCGGCATAGGCTACCTGGCAGTGCGATACGGCGACGACGCCCTGCCGTTTTTACAGCGCCATAAGCTAAACGTGGCCCTTGCGGTGGTGATACTGGTGGCCATCAGCTACGGGCTTTCACAGTTAATTTTGCGTGCCAAACATCCCTACGGCGACGCGGCGCAAAAAAAGAGCGCCGACTAACTGTCGACTAAGCCAATCTAGCGAGCCATTTCTTGGCTGGCCCACACAATCTCTCCAGAAATTATCTTTCCTGCCGGATCGAAATCGACAGTCACCATCGGTTCGCGTTTCACTTCCCCTGCAGCCGCATAGCGCAAGTCGCGGATTTGCACTTCTGACCCAGTATCCATTTTCTGAATGGTCGCTTTTGGAAAGCGCGCCACGCGCAAAAAGTTCTTTGCTGCTCCCGTAGCTTGTGCAGCTTGCAGCAGTAAATTGGGTTCAGGTTTAAACAAATTTATTCCTAGGTCGAGTGCTGAACGGCGTGAAGAGTTGATGTGCACCGTGACCACATGAAGCGCGCTTTCTGTGTCCGCGACACCGTGCCAGGTGACCAGCGAAACAAAATCCGAGAATGCCACAACTTGTCTTGGCAGTTCACCGGCGTAGCTGCGATTTTGCATCTGTGCCACAGCGGTAGCATGCAGATCTGCGCGCAGGCCAACATACGAAAGCACCATGATTAATCCCAAGACGGCGCCGACGAAGCCGCGCGGCCGTTTGTCTTTCGCCCCAATTTCAGCGCCGATCAGGTGGAAAAATTCTGGAAATACAATGGCCGCGACCAGGATGGTCACGATCCAGGGATCGATTGTTGGCAGCCAATCCGCCGCAATCCGTGCGGGGTTGATAGGCCAGAACAACTCCACGCCCTGCCATTGCGTCGCATCCATCGCCAGATGCAGCCATTGAGCCAGGAGCACCGCGACAAAAACGGTTCCCGCGGACAAGCGTGACATCAAGTCGCGTGATGCCCACACTCGATATCCCGCACTAAAAATGCACGCGATGATCAATGACACCAAAACGGAATGCGTGTAGGTGCGATACCAATTGAGATAGGCAGACGGGCTTATGATTGAGCTGAATGCGTCACCATCAGCGATCACGCCAGCCGGAATGGTGAAGGCCCAAAGCAGCCGGGGAGCGCGGGGAAAAATGCCGCGAGACAGCGCAAGCGAAGCCAATGCATGCGTGCCTATGTCCATAACGTGTCAGCCAGGTGTAAGGCCCATGAAAGGCCCATGAAAACGCTAAGGCGATGTAACAGTACTTCGCCCATTCATGCCCGCGACTTCGGGAACCAACAATTTTAATGCCCCGGGCACAATTTTAAATTCCACCGGCAGGCGGCCAAGCGGTTCGCCATCGACTTGAGCATGCACAGGATTTCCATGCAGCGGTTCGCAGACCAGCGAATCGGTCTTTGAGAAAAATACGCCCCTCGTTCCGCGCAATTTGCCCAACCAAAGCGTCGGCAAGTAAGTTAGATAACGCAGACCACTCCGCGTAGTTAAGGTCATTACTTCGAATTTATTTTCATACAAATCGGCGAGCGTCGTAATTTTGAACGGCCCGCCGTAATGTTTGGTGCGCCCCACGATCGCCAGCGATACCTCGGAGGACTGGCCGCCGATCACCACACGAAAATGCGGATAGTCGTAGCGAAAAATTTCGCGCGCGCCTTGCCACCAGTAAGCCAGAATGCCCAGCCGAGCTTTCAGGTCAAGATCAATGGAGTAAACGATCCTGCCGTCCGGCCCGGCGCCCGCGACGCTGAGAAAATATTTCCGCTTTTCTGGTTCGAGTAGCGGCGTGGCCAGGCCCAGCGCAATGTCGACCACCTTGCCGCGAACTAATTTGCGAGCCGCGCTGGGAATGTCCCACGGAAGACTCAACTCTTTCGCGAAAATATTGGCGGTGCCAGCCGGCAGAAGAGCGAGCGAAACGCGATGTCCGTTCGTTGGGCCAGCGAGGCCGTTGACCACTTCATTTAACGTGCCGTCGCCTCCGCACGTGACGACCAAATCCCGGCGCTCGATCGTGGCGCGTTGCGCCATCTCTGTGGCGTCGCCCGGACCTTTCGTTTCGACGAGCTCAACTTCAATTCCCACGGTGGCAAAAATCTTGCTTGCTTCGTCCAAGGAGCGGCGGCGTTGCGCGCCTCCGTGTCCGGCATTGGGATTATGAATCAGGAGAGCATTCTGAAGCCCGGTAGTCATTCGATTAGAGAGGTCCGTGTCCGTCTATCCGTCCATTCATTCTATATAATGTGAGAGCAATCACAGCATCTCTTCTGCAGAGATTTCTTGACGAGGGATTAATGGCCAGGGCCGGCGCTGCGATAAAAAACGAAATCGAAGACCTGCGCGAAAAGCTGCGGCATCACGAATACCGCTATTACGTCGCGGACGATCCGGAAATTTCTGACGCCGCCTACGACCGGCTCATGGGCAAGCTCAAAGATCTCGAAGCCGCGCACCCGGAACTGATCACCGCGGATTCGCCCACCGTGCGCGTCGGCGGCGCCCCGCGGGCAGGTTTTCAGACTTACCAGCATGCTCGGTCCATGCTCAGTCTCGATAACGCGTTTTCCTATGACGCGCTGCGTGAATTTGACCGCCGCGTACGTGAAAGCAGCGGGCGCGAAAAAATCGAATACATCGCGGAGCACAAATTTGATGGCCTGAGCATTTCGCTGCAATACCAGAACGGCGCGCTCGCTCGCGGCGTGACGCGCGGTGACGGGCGCACCGGCGAAGATGTTACGCCCAATGTAAAAACGATCCGCTCGATACCGCTGCGGGTCGATCCGGCTGTGCTCAAAAAAGTAAAGCTGCCTCCGAATTTCGAAGTACGCGGCGAAATTGTGATGCCCAAAAAAGCTTTCGCGGAATTGAACCGCCAGCAGGAGCTTTCTGGCGGCAAGATTTTTGCCAATCCGCGTAACGCCGCGGCCGGCGGCGTGCGCGTGCTGGATGCTTCGATCACCGCATCGCGGCGGCTGGAATTTTTTTCTTACTACCTGCTGGTCGATGGGCGATCGCCATTCACCAAGCTTTCCGAATCCTTGCAGGCGTTGAAGGATCTGCGATTCCGCGCCTCCGCCGACTGGAAATTATGCGATGGCATCGCAGAAGTGCTGGCGTACTGCGACCACTGGGAAGACAAGCGCGAGAAGCTTCCCTACGAAATCGACGGCGTGGTGGTAAAAGTGAATTCCATCCCGATACAAAACGAATTGGGATACACGGCGAAAGCGCCGCGTTGGGCCATCGCCTACAAATATCCTGCGCGCCAGGAAACTACGGTGGTGAAAGATATTCAGGTGAACGTCGGGCGCACTGGCACGCTCACCCCGGTGGCGTTTCTGGAGCCGGTGCAAGTTGGAGGCGTCACGGTAAGCCGCTCGACGCTACACAACATGGATGAAATCGAGCGACTGGGCGTGCAGATTGGCGACACTGTGCTGGTGGAACGCGCTGGCGAAGTAATTCCGCACGTTCTAAAAGTAGTGAAGGAAGGGGCGGATCGCAGGCCATTCCGCATGCCGGAGAAGTGCCCCGAATGCGGCAGCACGATTCATAAACCTCCGGATACGGTGGCTTACCGCTGTGTGAATGCGGCCTGCCCAGCGAAGAGAAGGGAATCGCTGCTCCACTTCGCAGGACGCCACGCCATGAATATCGACGGCCTGGGTGAAAAAATCGTCGATCAGCTGATTGAGCAAGGACTAGTGCGCGACGTTGCGGATTTGTACTCGCTGAAACTGGATAAGCTGGTCTCGCTGGAACGCTTCGCAGAAAAATCCGCGCAAAATTTATTAGACGAAATCGAAGCCAGCAAAAAGAACAGCCTCGCGCGATTGATCTACGCGCTAGGCATCAGTTTTGTAGGCGAGCGCACCGGAGAATTGCTGGCTGGCCACTTTTCCTCGGTAGAGGATCTTGCCGGCGCGAGTCAGGAACAACTCGAAGAAGTATCCGAAGTGGGGCCGAAGGTGGCCGCCGCCATCACCGAATTTTTTTCCGAGCCCGCCAATCGCCAAATCATCAAAAAGCTGCACAAAGCCGGGGTGCATCCCACAATGGAAAGGCGCGAAATCAAAAGCGACAAATTTGCCGGCCAGTCATTCGTCTTTACCGGCGGGCTCGCAAATCGCAGCCGCGAAGACGCCGCCGAAATCGTAAAACAGCACGGCGGAACAATTTCCAGCTCCGTCAGCAAAAAAACAAACTACGTCGTCGTGGGAGCCGACCCCGGCTCAAAATACGATAAAGCCAAATCGCTAGGTGTGCCCGTGTTGACAGAAAAAGAATTCGAGAAACTTTTCGGTAGCTAATTTAAAAGGGCGTTCGTCACGGCCGCTAAACTCTTCATTGTTGGCCGAGATGTTTCTTCATCCAATCGATCATTGTCTGAACGACATGCTCTTCTAGCTTCTTGTTGACGGCGAGCAGGTGGTCGGCATCCTGAATTTCCACGTAAGTAGCGTGACCAGGATGAGCGCGGTTCACGATATCTGCAATCGCGCGGCTGTCTGATGCACTCATGATCGTATCGGCGGTGCCATGCAGCACCAACACCGAAGCATCTGCCTCCTGCCACACTTTTCCAAGATTCAAATTCTGCAATTGCTGATAAAAAGCGGCTGGGCGCCCATATTGTCCGTCGGATGCGTCGTACCACAAGCCTTTCCATTCTGGATGTTGTGCGATGATTTCGCCGGGATTCATTCGATGGATGAGATACAGCGAATAAAAATCGGTGAACGCCCGCATCGAATCGTTAATCTCCGCGGCGGATAATTTCTTGTCTTTTGTAAGTCTGACCCGTTCATTCTCAAGCATGTGCTCATACCACGTGCGGCCCCACGAAGAAGCGGCGATATAGGCGCGCACGGGATGTTGGCCCGCACTCAAAGGGGCGGTACCCCCGCCATTGCTGAGGCCGACAACAAAAACAGCACTCTGATCGACAAAGGGATATTTGGAGATGGAATCAAAAGCCGCCCGGTAGCTATCCAGTTCAACTTGAAAATCAGTCTTCGCGCAAGTACCTTGGCTCTCGCCGACGCCGGGTTTGTCCATGCGTATCGTGGCAAAGCCGGATTGCTCAATCAAGCGCCAGAAAATCGCTCCGAATCCATCGATTTCCCCATCGGGATATTCCACCGAGTCGCAGCTCAGCCAGCCTACGAAAAAAATTGTGGGTACTTTGCCGCTGGCAGACTTTGGCTTGGTCACGAAAGTACGCATTTTCTGGCCCTGAGAGTTGGTCACCCAATCGTAGGTGATCTCCACGTTCCGGAATTGCTCTCTCTTCTGTGAAGGATTCGCCGGAGGTGTCTGGGCAAACAACGTTGCCCGAGCGTCCGATGGCGGCCAACACTAATACTGTTCTGAACAGAACGCCAAACACGGTTTCCTCCCGACCGCACACCACCGCTCGTGATGGACGAATGCAATCCGCAAAGGTGAGCGTATTTCCGGGAACGGAAAGCTCATAGAGCCAATTCTCTGTGACCGCACCATCAAGCGCGGCCTTCGGCTAACTTAATTAATGTGTATAGCGCGTGATTTACCGGCGTAGGTATGCCCAGTTCCGCACCGCGTCGAGAAATGTAGCCGTTCAGCGAATCGATTTCAGTTCGCTTGCCGCGCATCATGTCCTGTGCGGTCGACGATAAGGCTCCCGACATTTGTGTAGCAATCTTGCACGCGCCGGCGAACGCCGCGGCTGAATCTTCTACACCCACCAGGCGGATTCCCGCTGCCGTCGCCACCGCGAAAACTTCTTCGACCAGCGATTGGACAACTTGCCGCGCATCGCTGCTGCCGGCGATTTGCCCGTATTTCACGCGTCCTAACGCGGAAATGGCGTTCAACGCGCAATTCCAAAGTAGCTTCGTCCATAATTCGCCCGCAATATTGTCGGAGATACGGCAAGGGATGCCGGCGCGCGTAAAAATTGCGGCGAGACGCTCGGTTTTCTCACTTTTCGGTCCGAGCGCGAGATCTCCGCGACCCACGTGCTTTATTTTGCCTGGCTCCGGTACCGAGGCTGCGACATATACAACTGCAGGCAAGACTTCGAGATTGGCTGCAGCACGAATCTGTTCGACGTTATCGACGCCGTTTTGCAGACTGACAACCAAAGCGTGGGATGTAAGCAACGGGGCCAGTTGACTGGCGGTGGCGACGTTATCGGGAGCCTTCACGCAGAACAGAATAATTTCTGCGCCGGCGGCCGCGGATAGTTCCGTGGATGCTTGCACGTGGACGCGTTCCTGAAATTGCAGCGTGTCCAGAAAGAGACCATTTTTATTTACGACGTCAACAAAAGCTGGGCGGCCGATCATGGTCACCCGTGCTCCTGCACGAGCGAGAAGGCCGCCGAAGTACCCTCCGACGGCACCAGCTCCAATGACCGCGATACTGGGCCAGTTTTCTGTTTGCGTCACTTGATGGTCACCTGAGTTCAAGCGGCATTGCCGCCGGATATTGTACATGCGCCGGAGACCTGGACTTGCAGGGTATACTTAAGGAAGCGGGCGGGCCGGGTAATCGCTGGCTGCTGGGCCGCAAGGCGCAGCAGCGGGAGGAAAGTCCGGACACCGTCCTGAGGCATGGCTAACTTTCTGTTGGCCAGAACTCTTGACAGGGCAACGCGCCTGGTAACGCCAGGGGACTTCGCTACAAGGCGAAGCCACGGATAGTGCCACAGAAAATTAAACCGCCGGCGGAAGCGCAGCACGGTGGCATCGCGCAGGCAAAACCTGCGAGACGTCTCGCAATGCTCGCACTGTTGGTAAGGGTGAAAAGGTGGGGTAAGAGCCCACCGCCTCGCTAGCGATAGCGAGGGCACGGAAAACCCCGCGTGGTGCAAGG
>Ga0185299_10001391_pt1 | contig 47492 bp, 40 predicted proteins | sample PaiPotPPA55metaG_FD_128002 | JGI IMG/M metagenome (GOLD analysis project Ga0185299, IMG submission 128002) | Iron sulfur acid spring bacterial and archeal communities from Banff, Canada, to study Microbial Dark Matter (Phase II) - Paint Pots PPA... ... | reverse complement strand
TTGAGCCGCGCCTCGAACTCGGCGAGCGCCTTCAGGTCGCCGCCCAGCGCCCAGGTCATTTCTCCGACAATCCGGAAGCCGGCATGGCCGGCGCTGCGGGCCCCTCCGGCGTAATGCTCAATCTTCCTAAGCATGTCCTGCGTCTGGAGCCCCTGCGCGAGCGGCTTCTCGAAGATCACCAGCCGGCCTTTGCGCATCTCGGCGTCCGTGTCGATGCCCTCGGACGCGAGCGCCTCGAGGATGTTCTTTCCGCCATCGTCGACGACACAGACACAAAGCTCGCTGCGCTTGAGGCCGACGCGGACGTACGAGACGGCGATCGCCAACTCCTCATCGCGCTGGTCGTACAACGTGCAGACGTGGTCTGCCGGACCGAGTTGCTCTATAGCTGCGCGAACTCTTTCGAAGCGATTGTAGGCATCCATGGTGTCCACCCAAAAGCGCTCATACTGGCGGCGGTCGCGAGGCGACACGCTGTCGGTCTGGCTCTGCTATGTTCAAATGCCAGGGCTAGGGTTTCTGACAATTCCTGCTGGTTTGTCATGGAAGGGTTTCCTCTCATCTGGAAAAGTTGCCACCAAATTTGGCAGTCAATAGTTAAGAGAGAAGGGAAAGCGGGGGCCTCCAACCACGCTACTGCGATAAAGATATGAAATCAAGTCACTGATCCCGCCGGTCATGGGTCTTTAAAGACCCATGTGTTTATCGGCTCGGCTAGCGTGGGGCGGGCGAAGATAAGACGGCGAGAACAATGACCAAATGTACCGGGCGACAATGGTGTTCACCACGGAGATGCCCACGCTTGTCGAAGAAGTGGTTGAAGTTTTTTTTCGCGCAGCTTGTTCGCGGAAAAGGGTCAACCACGCTTGTTAAAGAACAGCAGCCCCGACTCGACCAAGTCTAATACTCGCAATGCAAGCACTTCGCCGATTCTGAGCCTCAAGATCGCGAGCAAGCCCAAATTGTGGCTTTCTTTGAAGCAATACCAGCATCTTGCGGGGGCAGTTTGACGAGATGCCTGCGCGATACCAGGAATCTCACTCGAGAACCGAGTTTGCTTACAAATTTGATTTTGTAATCCAGGTTTTAAGGTTTTTGCCAGCGGAAGCACGTTCAGGAAAATATCCCGCTCTCTCAGGGCTGTAGAGTGGCTCAACCCTCCGCAATGCCGGGGTGTAATAACCATAACCGTGGACCATAACCACCATCATCAGCACCACACCCATCCCGATAAAGCGTAAAACCATAATTAGTTGCAACGTGCCGGAGAGTGGTGTTTGGGAGGAAAGTGATTGGGGAGAAAAGTGAGGGGGAGAGGAAATTGGAGGCGTAGTGTTGAAGGAAAAGGTGGTTCTGGGAAAGTGGAAAAGTTGGCGATCTAGAAGTTCGGCGAGTGGGCGCGAGCGCGTAGGCAGTTTGGATTTTGAGGGCGCCCGCGGTCGATTGCCTGGCCCTTGGGGATGAGGTCGACACGCCGCCAGGAGCAGGAGACGGCGTTTGCGGGGAAAGCGTTTACGGAAGAATCCGAGGTGAATGGCTTGCCTCTCCAGCTCGGAAAGCGAATACTTCCGTCAACCGAATCGAACTAATTATCGGCTAGTCCGGACATATATTGTTGCAATCAACCAAAATAATCAGTCGAATCCAGTCGAAACCGTACAATCATCGGGTAAAAACCACCGTCCCGCCCGGGCAACAAGCGGCGATGCACGCGAGTTACTTGCTAGGGAAAAGTATTCGTCAGATTGCGCGGGAACAGCACCGCGACCCAGCTACGGTCTCGAAAATAGTAAAGTCGCAGCAAATGGCCCAGACGGTTTTGGATATGAAGGAGAAGTTCTTTGGGGAATTGTTGCCCAGAGCGTTGCAGTCTGTCCTGTTTGCGCTGGATGAAGAAACGGATGGGCGGTTGGGCTATCAGGTGTTGAAGGATTCGGGTGTGATCCCAAACGAGCAGGAAACATTGGCCGAGCATGTTTCGCAGACGGTAGCAGTCAGAATCAGGAAAAACAAGCCGAACCGGAAACGATATTTACATGCGCTGACGGACAGGATTCTAGCGGCAGAATGGCTTGATCATCGGAACCGAGAAGCTTGGCTACTGTTTTCGGAGAAGCATATATGAATAAGGCTCGCGTCGCGCTTCTCCTCTTGTGTATCGGGCTCTTTGCAACTGGTCGGATATCAGCCGGTGACCGTAGCCAGGATCGTCCAAAGGTGCGGACAATTACGGCGTTTATCTCTCTAAGCACCTCGGACTACAAGCGAGAATTAGCCGACACTGCCCTCGCATTAAATACCGCCAAGAAAAAGTTTGAGCAAAAGGGGTGGGTCGTCGAGACGATTCGCATTACAACCCAGCCTTTTCCCGAATTCCTGCGCGGGCTCCCAAGATCAAAAGCCCTGGAACTTCTGATTGAGTTAGACAATCTCGCTGCCGGAAATTACGAGTTCAACGTTGGCCCCGCGATGATGAAAGACTCTGATGATCCGGCCATGATGGATTTGGCGGCAGAATTCCTGGCCCGCGCAAAAGTTACTAATTCCAGCGCCATAATCGCCGCCGATGACGGTGTTCATTTGGAAACCATTCAGCGCGCAGCTCATTTGGTGAAATATCTTTCAAATAACACTCCTCATGGACAGGGGAACTTCAGGTTCGCGGCAACCGCCATGGTTGCGCCTTACGGACCGTTCTATCCGGCTTCTTACCACACCGCCGCCGGCGGCAAATTTGCAATCGGTTTGGAGTCCGCGAATGTCGTTCTTCGTGTTCTCTCAGAAACCAAGGGTGCGCCGCAGCAAGCCTCTGCCACGCTCAGCAGTGAACTGTCGCGGTATGCCCTGCAGGCGGAGGCGATCGCTAAGGATTTCGCACAGCAGAGCGGCTGGGATTATCTCGGCCTAGACCCAACTCCTGCGCCAGCAGGAGATATCTCGATAGGGGCCGCGATTGAAGCCTACATAGGCCATCCATTTGGCAGCAGCGGGACACTTAGCACTACTTTCCTGATCACCGCTGCGGTGCGTTCCGTTCAAGCGAAGCAAGTAGGATACGCAGGACTGATGCTGCCCGTGCTCGAAGACGAGACATTGGCCAAGCGGTGGTCTGAGGGTAAGTTCTCGATAGACGCGCTGCTTTCCTATTCGTCCGTTTGTGCCACAGGACTGGACACTCTGCCCTTACCAGGTGATGTGACGGACGATCAGATCGCCCGCATTTTGGGAGACGTGGCTGCGCTGGCGTCAAAGTGGCACAAGCCTCTAACGGCTCGTTTGCTTCCGGTGAAAAATAAATACGCTGGTGACACGAGCGACTTCGACGACCCGCACTTGACCAATGCAAAAATCCAGGCGATGCCTTAGCTGGTCGGAGATGGTTAGACACTTGCGAAGATTCTTGGGCCGAGCCAATTGCCCTTGGTCCTGCTCTTGACTCAGATCAACGCCTACGCGGTTTTCGCGCGGGCTCGTGTCTGTTTGAATTTAGGATTCCGCAGCGGATATCCACTCTTGTTCTTCTCCGTATACCCACAATTCCCGCATAGCCACGCGCCGGTGTCCTGCTGGTCTAATGGTCGAGGATTCGCGGTGCGATGGCGTTCAGTGCGCGGGCACATTGGCACGGTTATCTGATGGTGTTCGCTCATGGCTCCATCTTACACTCCCGGAAAGATTCCTCCGCGAATTCGCAGCAATCAGACCTTGCGGTTTCTATGCTGGAGAAGAAAGAAACGATTTCGAGTGCTCTGACGCGGAGCCCCGAGCACCTTTATAAGCCTTCCAAGCACCTTCCGGCATTCGGTTCAATCGACTGAAATGTAACTTATTCATTGAACGAAGGTCCGCAGAGCCGCGGGTCAACAGCTTAAACAGGTCGGTAAACGGCGGTTTTAGCGGTCTGGAGCGGGTCAAATCGAAGAACGGCGGTGTGTGAGCTGTGGACCTCGGGAGGCGCTGGGAAAACGCGCTTGTGCCGGATACGCTAGAGATACTACATGAGGTTGTTAAGATGGGTGGCGTTCGGCTTTACAGCGATTGCGTTGGCGACGTATATTGGCTCGCTATAGCGGCACTTTTTTACTCCAGCCTGAGAGGTCATGGCATGACCGGCTTTGTTATTTTGGGAATTGTCGTTCTGATCTTTATTTTTGCGATTGGAATGTACAACGGATTGGTTCGCCTCAAGGTGCAAACGGACAACGCCTGGGCGGATATAGATGTGCAACTCAAACGGCGCTACGACTTGATTCCTAATTTGGTGGAAACCGTCAAGGGCTATGCGGCGCACGAAAAAGGGACGCTTGAAGCGGTCGTTAATGCGCGTAATCGCGCCATGTCCGCCAGCGGGCCTGCCGAGAAGGCGGAGGCGGAAAATATGCTGTCGGGCGCGCTGAAAAATTTGTTTGCGCTGGCCGAAGCATATCCGCAACTGCGCGCCGTCGAAAGCTTTACCTCTTTGCAGGCCTCGCTGACGCAGATTGAAGATGCGGTGCAAAATGCGCGGCGTTATTACAATGCCGTGGTTCGCGACCTCAACACCAAAATTCAACAATTCCCGACCAATATTTTTGCCAATATGCTGGGATTCAAGCCGCGTGAATTTTTTGAGATTTCGGCTCCCGCCGAGCGCGAAGCTCCTAAAGTCAGCTTCAACACGCCCGCTGCGTCAGCATGAGCGCGCAGGGTTCCCGATTCATGTTTATAGAGTGTTATCGCTGCGTGCGACCGGATTGGCCCGCATTAGGAGCACTGCGTCATTTAGTGCTTGTTGCGCTGATCGTGATTACTGCGTTCTGGAGTGTGGCTGGCGCGCAGGCCAAGGAACTGCGCATTGAGAATTTCGATGCGCACATCGTAGTCGGCAGTAATGGCACGATCGACGTCACCGAAACGATCCGAGCGCATTTCATCGGCGGCCCTTGGCACGGGCTGTATCGTTCCATTCCAGTGGAGTACGTGACGCCGCAGGGGTTGAATTACACGTTGTTCCTCGATGTGAAACGGATCACCGATGGGAGCGGGCATCAGCTTAAATTTGACTCCAGCCGGGTGCGTCATTATCGCAAGCTGAAAATTTATATTCCCGACGCCGATAATTCGGTGCAAACGATCTCCATCGAGTACACCGTCAGCGACGCGATTAGATTTTTTGAGGATCATGACGAACTTTATTGGAACGTGACGGGCGACGAGTGGGACGTACCGATCCAATCGGCGCATGCGGAGATTATTTTGCCGGCCGGGGCCAGCAATATTCGAGCTACGGCGTTTACCGGGGTGTACGGTTCGCGCGCGCGAGATGCGGAAATTGATATCGCAGGAAATGGTGTCGAAGTGCGAACCACGGCGCCGCTTCCCTACCACGCCGGTTTGACAGTCGCGGTGGCAATTGATAAGGGCGCCATTCGCGAGCCTACCGCAGCAGATGAATTGGGACGATTTTTGCGCAGTAACTGGCCGCTGCTGCTGCCTCTCGGTGTGTTTTGCTTGATGTTTTATTTGTGGTGGACGCGCGGCCGCGATCCGCGGTTGCGACCTATCGCTGCACAATACGAGCCGCCGAATCAACTCACACCTGGCGAAGCAGGCACGCTGGTGGATAATTCGGCCAACATGCGCGACATTACCGCTTCCATCGTGGATCTCGCGGTGCGTGGCTACCTGGTGATCGAAGAGGTGCAGAAGGAACGCATGCTCGGGCTGATGCACGAAAAAGATTACAACTTCATCTTGCAAAAAGATCGTTCGCAGTGGAGCGCGCTGAAACCGCATGAACAAGCGCTGCTGGACGGGTTCTTTACGACCGGAACGGCGGGCGAGACCATTTCCATGGATAGTTTGCAGAACCGCTTTTATAAAACTTTGCCGGTTATGAGGAGCGGAATCTTCGACTCACTGGTGACGCAGGGGTTTTATCGCCGGCGGCCAGACAGTGTTCGCTCTACGTACATTGGCGCCGGTGTCGTTGTCGGCGTACTGATGATTTGGGTTGGCGCTCGCGCGGCTTCTGCAATGGGCATGGCCCCAGCGCCGTTTATCATCGGCGGAATTCTTTCCGCGCTGGTGATCTGCGGATTCGGCTGGTTTATGCCGGCGCACACCGAGCAAGGTACGCGCGCGCTAGAGGGCGTGCTGGGCTTTGAGGATTTTCTGAATCATGTGGAGGCGGACCGCTTCAATCGCACCATAAAGACGCCGCAAATGTTTGAGAAATTTCTGCCCTTTGCGATGGCGTTTGGGGTGGAAAAAAATTGGAGCAAAGCTTTTGACGGGATTATGACGCAACCGCCCGGTTGGTATCGCGGCGGCTCCGGGCCGATTTTTTATCCGGTGAATTTCACCAATAATCTGAACAGCATGTCGTCGCGCGCGAGCAGCGTAATGGCTTCCGCGCCGCGCAGCTCGGGCGGTTCTGGTTTTGGCGGCGGCGGATCGTCGGGCGGCGGTTTTGGCGGTGGTGGTGGAGGCGGGTTCTAGGTTGATCTGAATTTAGTGCTGCAGGCTTATCGGACTAATGCTGTGGCGGGGTGTTTGCAGACTCGTTAGAGGAGATTGATTCGCCAGAAGCCACCGTGGTTTCTCTTGGCTCCACGCCGTAGAGCCTCAAGACATCCTGCAGGGTCACAATTCCTTCGAGCTTGTGCACGTTGGCGCGATTCACTACCGGCAGGATGTCGAGTTGGCTGGCGCCCATGCGATCGAGCGCCATGTTCAGAGAATGGTCCATGTGCACATGGGGAAATTCGTCCGCTTTTAGAATCGCGCTTAACAGTTGCTGGGTCGCTCCTTCGGTGAGGGGCGTTGCAGGCGACTGAGGCTTACCACCGCTACCACGCCGCTTTCATCGCACACCGGCCAGGCATGGAGGCGGCTCGCGGAAGCTTTGTTTAGAGCTTCTTGAACGGTGGCATGCGCGTCCAAAACTTCTGTCGCCGCATGCATGGCCTGGTATACCTGACGGCCTTCCTGTATGCGCGCCCCGCCGGTTGGCAAATGAATGCCATCCTGGTGAGCTAGTACTTCGTAAATAGGTTCTCGTTGAAAACGCGAAGAAATAAAAAAACTGATGAGATTGGAAATCATCAGCGGAACGATTACGGCATAATCGCGAGTGATTTCAAAAATCATCAGCACGGAGGTCATCGGCGCTCGCACGATGCCCGCGAATGCTGCGCCCATGCCCACCAGCGCGTAAGCGCCGGGCGTAGCGACGTAACCGGGAGCGACGTGATGCGCTAGCGTTCCTACAGTTCCGCCAAGCATGGCTCCGAGAAATAAACTCGGGCCAAAAATTCCGCCGGCATTTCCGGAGGCGTAGCTGATGGTCACTGCAAATAGCTTCAGCGCCAGCAGCAGCAACATTAATTTCAACGCCATGCCGCCGTTCAAGACGTCGCCGACGTATTTGTAGCCGACGCCAAGTATCTGCGGCACAAAACAGGCCATCACTCCGACGGTCAAACCGCCGGCCACCGGTTGAAACCACACGGTTTTTTGGGGACGCCGCAAGAACCATGAGCGCATTGACAACAGCAACCGAGTGAAGGCCGCGGAAATGAATCCACCGAGGACGCCGAGAAGCGCATAGATTCCGAGCTCGCCGGGATGCACGAGCTGGTATTGCGGTACTTGAAAGAGCGGGTCATTGCCGAGCAGCAAACGCAACATTCCCCAGGAAGTCGCGGAGGCGAGGACCACGGAACCCAACACTGGCGCGTGTAAATCGCCTACTACTTCTTCGAGTGCAAAAACTACCGCGGCGAGTGGGGTGTTGAATGCGGCGGCGATGGCAGCAGCAGCGCCTACAGGAATGAGCGCCTTCACTTTTTCGGGTTTCAATCCTAAATAGCGGCCGAGCATGGAGGCGATGCCTGAACCTACCTGCACGGCAGGTCCTTCGCGTCCCAATGGAATTCCGCACGCGAGCGTTGCGGAAGTGCAGAAAAACTTTCCAAAGACGGTGGCAAAGGAAATGCGTCCTCCGCGAGCCCACAACGCTGCCTTGGTTTGTGGAACGCCGCTGCCACGCGCATCGGGAAAAAATCGGTAGAGCAGATATCCCATGGCGAGCGAGCCGACTACTGGAACCAGAAGTCTTCGGTAGGTCGAGGCGACGGGATATAAGCGCGCGCCGAATCGTTCAGTGATCAAAATGAAGGCGACCACGATCAAGCCGACTAGCGCGCCGATCAACAGGGTTAGAACGAGGAAGACCTGATCCTCGCGTTGGTCACGGAAGGCTCTCCATTGCCTGCCGGGCGCATGCCACCATGGCGTACGGGCGGGCGGGGCCGGAGCTGGGGTCACTTCGCTTGGGTCGGGGATGGTCACAGTAGCCATATTAGAAATACACCGCCATTGGTTATCTTCGATCTTTTATTTTTGTTAATGGGTGCTGGCGTAAGCTCTAAGGATTAGCAGAGATGTCTTTTTCTTCAGCCAGGCGGCCACTGGGCAAAAAGAAGCGCAACTTCAAGGTTCGTTCACGGCGGCGCTCCTCTTCGAGGTGCCTGGCTCTGGCCTTCAGTAAATCATCCAGAGAAATAAGGCCCAGAAATTTTCCGTTGGCGCGGTCCACCACGGGCATACGGGTAAATCCCGTTTCGGCCATTCGATACACTACGACGCGTAACGGCTCATCGGAGTAAACGTCTGACGTGTTTGTCCGCGCCACCTCGCTCAGGGTGCGCTGGAGTGCAGCGTTGCCTTCCTGATTTATGCGGTCGCGAATATCTTTTCGCGTCAGTACGCCCGCTAAGGTGCCATCGGCGTTCACTACCGGCAGAAGGCGCTGTTTTTGTCGATGATCGGAACTCAAGGAAGCGTGGATCTGGGCAATCGTGCTCGCGGCGGGCAAAACCGCGATGGTGGTTCGCATTACTTCACGAACAAATAAAATCTCCAAAGGATCAACGGCATATTCGCGGCTCAAATGATAACCGCGGCGCGCAACTTTCTCTGTCAATATCGAGCGCTTCAAGGTCAGCACGGTGAATGCGTGGGCGATCACGCTGCCCACCAGCAAAGGCAGGAAGACGTTGGCATCGTGCGTCAATTCGAAGGCGAACACGATGCTCGTGAATGGCGACCGCATCGTGCCACCGAGGATTGCTCCCATGCTAATGAGCGGCCAGAAACCGGCTCCTTCGTTTGGCAGGAACATTGCTTCCAGACCGCCCAATGCGCCGCCCATCATGAGTAGCGGAGCCAGCACACCGCCTGCGGTGCCCGAGCCCAGCGATACCGCCCAGATAAACCATTTCACCAGCAATACGCCGAGAATGACGTGCGTCGTGACACTGCCCTGCAGCAATTCTCCGATGGTGTCGTAGCCTACGCCCAGCGCCTGCGGAAAAATTAAACCACCCAGGCCAATTGCTAGTCCGCCAAGGGCAGGCCACCACATCCAGTGAATGGGTAAGCGCTGGAACGCGTCTTCCGCGGCGTAAACTGAAACGGTAAGCAAAGCCGATAGGCCGCCCGCCAAAATTCCAACTAACGCACAACCTAAAAGCCCCATCGGGCCTATGAAAAGCGGATGGGCCGGCACTGGAAATAACGGTCCGAAGCCCAACAGGTAACGCCGCGCAACGGCCGCGACAGCACTCGCCAACGCGACGGGTATCAAACTTCTGGGCTTCCATTCAAAAAGTAATAACTCCACGGCGAGCAGTACCGCCGCTACCGGAGCCGCGAAAGTAGCGGACATGCCGCCCGCTGCGCCGGCGACCAATAATGTTTTACGTTCCGCGCTGGTTAAGTGGAATAACTGGGCGACCATCGAGCCTACCGCCCCGCCGGTCATGATGATTGGCCCCTCCGCGCCGAAAGGTCCGCCGGACCCAATGGAAATGGCCGAGGAAATTGGTTTCAGTAACGCGATCTTGGGTTCGATACGGCTGCCATTCAGCAGGATGGATTCGATGGCTTCGGGTATTCCATGACCGCGAATGCGCTCGGAGCCATACTTGGCCATGACACCGATAATCAGCGCGCCAGCTACCGGTACTAACACGCTGAACACTCCCAGGTGATTGCCGGAAGGAGAAACGAGAGAAGTATTCCAGCGTCCAAAATAAAATAAATTCGTAAATAGGCCGATCAAGCGGAGCAACGCCAGCGCTACGAACGCGCAAAGCAAACCGATCGCCATGGCGAGCGCAGAAATAGGAATTACTCGGCGAGTGGTGGTGAAGTCGCCTAACGTCTCGTTGCGAAATTTGGCTTCGGAGTTCTTGTGGGCCTGGGTGGAAGAATTTTTAGGCACTTCTTTTTCTCCCACGTGGTATGGGTTTCTTGGTTCGTTTTCGGGGTGTAGTGTTGTCGCGCCGTACTGATGGTCGACGTTGCGCCTCGGTAATCTCGTTTATTTGCAGGATCATTTGTAAAGGATGTCTCCGTTCCACGAGCGCGGTGATGGCGTCGGCGAGCGCTGCGCCGCTGGCTTTTAATTCGCTAAGGCGCTGACGAGCAACGCGATCGAGTAACTTTGACCCTTGCGGCAGCAACGAAACGCGTACTTCGCGCTTGTCGCCTTGGCTGCGGCTTCTGCGCACCAGGCCATGCGATTCCAGACGGTCAATTAATTCCACGGCGCTGTGATGTTTGAGGGCCATGCGCTCGGCCAAAGTGCGTATGGTGGCCAGCGCTCCATGGGGCAATCCGCGGATGGCCAGGAGCATCAAGTATTGTTGCGGTTCAAGATTTGAACGCTGAGCGGCGGCATCGCCTTCCTGAATGAAATGGCGAATGCGGTAGCGGAGTTCGGCGAGGGCGCGATATTCGGCGTCTGAGGTGGTACTTTTCATCACTACCAAAAGTATATCGTAATACGATATATCAAGCCAACACGCTTGTAACGGCATGATTATTGGCGATTATCAGTTACAGGCCGACTTATGCGCTTTAGTGGAGGCGAGCAAATTGCAGTGTGGCTCATTGAGCAGGACTGAACTCTGCTTACGAGCCGCTCAAATGGACTTGCGAAAGGCTTTTTGGGTTTTGTAGTGTTCGTATCCATGACGTAAATAAAACTGATGAGCGCGTTCGCGGATTACATTGGAGCGCACGGACATGTTTTTGCACCCGCGACTGCGCGCCCACCCTTCCGCAGCGCGTAATAGAAGCGCGCCGGTTCCTCGGCTTCGTTCGTCGTCGTCCACCACGAGACCGTTCACTTCGGCGCGCAATGGCACTTCCAGCAGCGGAGAAACGCTGACGTGCAGCCAGCCGATGACTTTGCGCTCCGGCGATTCCGCGACCAGCACGGCGTGCTGTGATGCCGGCTTGATCGTGCGCAAGCGCTGTGCAATCTGTGCAACTGTCGCGGGATAACCCAATTGGCCGGAGAGCTCCGCGATGCGCGCGGCGTCGCTACGCTTTGCGCGCCGGATTGTGAACCTCGGTCGCCTGGCTACGGGATTTGGCTGTTTTTGTTTTGTCGCCATGGCGGGCAATACCTAATTTATTTTTGGACTAGGATTCTAACCGGTCAAAACGTCTTGTCGGAATCCAGCAAGATGGTGACCGGTCCTGCGTTGACCAATTCCACGGACATGGTGGCTTGAAAGATTCCCGTTTGCACCGGAACATTCAAGTTCGCCAAGGCCGAACAAAACTCTTCGTACAACATTTTCGCCTGTTCAGGACGCGCGGCGGCAATAAAGCTCGGCCGCCTCTGCCCGCGCGCATCTCCATAAAGCGTAAATTGCGAAACGACCATAGCACTGCCTTTTACATCCAGCAGAGAACGGTTCATCTTGCCTTCATGGTCTTCAAAGATGCGCAGATTGGCAATCTTTTCCGCCATCGATGTGGCCGTAGCCACTGTATCTGCGGTGCCCACGCCAAGCAAAATCATTAGGCCGGCTGCGATCTCGGCGACGACGCGTTCTTCTGTGGTGACGCGGGCACGGCTGACGCGTTGCAATACCGCTCGCATAAAATTTGAAATTCCCCTGTGTCACGTGAACCGGCGTTATTGCTTCGCGGGCTTTCGCGGCAATAATTCCGGCAAATCGGCGACGTTGTACGCAAATACCGCCAGTACCTGTGCGCCTTCGGTCAAATCGTCCCAGCGCACGCGATCCACGGTGTCGGCTTGCGAATGGTGCGTTTTGTCGTAGTCGGCAATTTCCTGCACACACCAAAAGCCGGGAACTCCAGCCTCATCGAAGGGCACGTGGTCAGAGCCGTCTTCTTTTCGCAGCGTGGGCTCGGCCAAACCTATTTCCTTGACACGTGCCAACGGATACATCACGCGATCAATCGTTTCGCGCGCGTCATAATTTCCCATGAGGCCGATGGTCAAAACTTTTCCGCTGCCGCTATCGTGCACCAAAACGGCGGAGATTTTCTTGAGTTCATCCTGATGCTTGGCAACGTAAGCTTTGGAACCGTTCAGGCCCTGTTCTTCGCCGGTGAATAATACGAAGCGAATGGTGCGCTTGGGTTTCACGCCTGACTTTTTGAGCGCGCGCGCGGCTTCGAGGACCGCGGTTGAACCCGTCCCGTTATCCGTGCTGCCCGTTCCCAAGTCCCAGGAATCGAGGTGCGCACCGATGATTACGACTTCATCGGGCTTCTCGCTGCCTGGTATTTCTGCCACGGTGTTATACACTTCCGCGGGCTTGCCGCTGAAATTTCCTGCGATGTTCACTTCGGCTTGCACTGAGCCGGAATCCAGCAGACGCCACAGCAGCGTGAAATCTTCTCTCGCAATGTATGCGGTGGGAATCACGCCGGGCTGATAATTTTGACCGCTGATGCTCATGTTCAGCAGACCAAACCATTTTTCTGAGCCGATTAATACGGCCGTGGCTTTTTCCTCGGCAAAAAACGCCAGCTCCGCGGTTCGGAACTTCATGTATGCAGCGAAGTCGAAGGGCTTGTCGCTCTTAGGGAACGCGATCGGAATGGTTTCTTCGCCCCAGGGGGTCAACAAAGGATTTTGCGGGGCGCGCAACTCGACGGGCCGGTTCAAAACAATGATGGCACCTTTCAGTTTGCCTTCGTATCGTTGCAGGTCTTCGATTTTTTCGACAGCTACACCAACTACAGGTCCTTTCACGGTTCCATCGGTGGCCGGTGACCAACCGCCTGTGGCCATGGTGAGATTGATTGCAGTGCGTGCTTCTCCGGGTTTCACCTCCGCGCTTAGAAACACGCGGCCCGTGGCGGGTCCGCGCGTCCAGCGACTGGCGATGCTCCAGGCTTCTTGATGCGCGTTGGCGAGGCCGAGCTGCTGGAAGCGCGCGAGCATCCACCGACTGGCTTGGTCGAGTTGATCGGAGCCGGTCAAACGTGGGCCGATGTGGTCGGTTAAAAATTCCAGATTTGCTTTCAGCTCGGGCTCATCGGCTTTTACTTGCTCCAGAATTTTCGTATCCATTTCGCTAAGCGGATCTAGTTTTGCCGGCGCTGAGTTAGCTGCTGCATCAGAATCCGTTGGCTTGTCGTTCGCTTCTTCATTTTTATTGGCGCCTGGCGTTTTAGACCTTACGGGGCGTCGCGGCAGCATCGCCGGCAACTGCGCGGTGTTGTACGCCCACGCGGCGAGCACTTGCGCACCTTGATTGAAATCATCTTTCCAAACTTTGTCGAAAGTATCGGACTGGCTGTGATGCGTCTTGGAATATTCGGCGCTGTCCTGAATGGCCCAGAAACCCGGCACGCCGACGTCGTCGAAGGAAGCATGATCGGTTCCGAAGGTGCGCTGCATGCTAGGTTCGAGCAGTTTTAATTCACGCAAGGGCGCGATTTCCTGGTCGACGATTTCGCGACCCTGATAATTGTCATGGAGGCCAAGAGTGAGTACTCGGCCAGTGCCTGTGTCGTGAACGAGAATTCCTGAAATTTTGTCGAGCTCGATCTTATGGGCTTCGACGTATTTTAGCGAGCCAACTAAGCCCTCTTCTTCGCCGGTAAATAATGCAAAGCGTATGGTGCGCTTTGGTTTTAACTGCAATTTTGCCAGTGCGCGCGCTGCTTCGAGCACGGCCATCGAGCCGGTGCCGTTGTCGGTCGATCCGGTGCCGAGATCCCAGGAATCCAGATGCGCTCCCAACATCACAACTTCGTCCGGTTTCTCGCTGCCGCGAATTTCCGCGACGGTGTTGTAGACTTCCATCGGGCTTTCGCTAAACGAATTGGTCATATCCAATTCCACTTCCACCGGGCCGTGTTTCAACATGCGAAAAAGCATGCGGTAGCCTTCGCCGGTCACAAATGCAGTTGGGATCGCGCCGATCTCGAATTTTTCTCCGCCGATGCCGGTCATGTTCAGAAGGGCGTGCGGCTTATTCGAATCGCGCAGCACCGCGGCGACGCCCTCCTGTTTGAAAAATGCGGTTCGAGCTTTCGCGGCTTCCTGCAAGACGGCGTACGGCTTAGGGGCAGGCGGTTCGCCCTTCATCGGCGGAGGCGCCTGCATGGGGCGAACAAGTTCGCTTCTGGAATCTTCGGGTTTGGGCGGCGACAGGCTCGCGGGGTCCTGGTAAATCACCACTACGCCTTTGAGCTTTCCGCGAAATTTCTCGAACTCTTCTTTTTTCTTGGCATCGAAGTACACCACCGGCGCGTGTAAGACGCCTCCGGTGCCTGGCGACCAACCCGCGGCCGCGATGGTCAAGGGATGTTCGGCGGGTTTGACGATGCGCGCGGAGGCCGTGCCGCGCGTCCACGAATGCGCGATGGTCCACGGCTCAAGATGCACATTGGTCAAGCCGTACTTGCGGAACATCTCCGCGGTCCATTCACTGGCCTGCTTCAATTGCGGAGAACCGGTGAGGCGCGCGCCGATGGCGTCCGACAAATATTCGAGATTTCCCATGGCTTCGCTGTGCTCGTGAATTTCTTTTAGGATTTGCGCGTCAGCGGCGGCGTAATCGTTTGTATCGATAGTGTCGTTTGTGTCGGGGGCGGGGCGAGCCTTGGCATGAAGGATGCCCAGCGCCAACAGGAATACAAAGGCAAAACCGGTTACTCGACGTAAGTTCATCCGCGCTCCGTAAAACAGTTTTTGTGTGCATTCAAATTTTTCGCTACTTCATTTCGTCCGTTTTTTACTACGGGCTGCCCGTTTCGGTTGATTTCTCGATGATTTGGCGTTTTTCTTGCGAGCAGGAGCATCGGATTTGCGCCGCGATTTTGCTGGAACGGAAGATATGGCCGAGAAACCGCGCGGGCCAATCTGACACTTCGGGCAAAAATAGCTGCTGCGTCCGGCGACGATGGCTCTGCGGATTATCGCTCCGCAGTGGTAACACTTTTGGCCTTCGCGGCCGTAGGCGCGATGATGTTGCTGATATTCGCCAGGTGCGCCATCGGCGTCCACGAAATTGGAGATGGAAGAGCCGCGCATCACGATGGCTTTTTTCAGGATGTCCTGCAACGCGCGATGAAGGATGGCAGCCTGTTTTTTGTCAATGCTCGTGCCCAACTTCGCGGGATGAATTTTTGCGCGCCACAAACTTTCATCGGCATAGATGTTGCCGACTCCGCGCAACACAGTCTGATCGAGGAGAAGCGCTTTGATGCGCGAGTGGCGCGATCGTATGCGGGTGTCAAATTCTTCGGCGGTTACTTCGAGCGGATCGGCGCCGAAGCCTTCCAGTTCGGCCGGCAATAATTCCGCAGATAAATAGGCCAGGCGGCCGAATCTGCGCGCGTCGGTGTAGCGCAATTCTCGTCCGTCATCTAAAGCGAAGCTGGCGTGAGTGTGTTTTTCCCAGGGCTGAGCGGCGGCGGTGGAAGCGATGTGGCCAGTCATGCCGAGGTGAACGAGCAGCGCCGCGGGAGCGTTGTCTGCGGTCGTGGAATTTTCTTCACCCTGTGCGGCAGATAAACGCAGCAACATAAACTTGCCGTAGCGTTCTACGGATTCGATGCGGCGGCCGGGCAGATGGCGCTCGATTAAAGAAGGGTCGTCGATGAAGTCGGTCTTGCGCAGCGTCACGGAGAGTATGCGACGGCCTAGCACGGTCAGCCGCAATCCGCGCGCAAGGGTTTCGACTTCGGGAAGTTCAGGCATGAAGAGTGTTCATGAAAATATCACAACGCGCGTGAACGTTCGGCACGCGGCGGCAAGAAATGCCGCTGAGATTCGGGAAGTACGCGGAACATAAGCACAGCACATCGTAAGGCATCGCACGAATATAAATAGTCGCCAAGTCGCAGCAGTTAGTTCTGGTGATAATTGGGATACGGCGGATGCTCCGGGATGACTACCGGATTCTTTTTCAGAGCTTCCAGCGTGACCTGCACAGCTTTTTCGAGTTGCGCGTCGTGTCCTGCGGCCACGGACGCCGGATCATTTTCCACTTCGATGTCGGGCGCGATTCCGTGATTTTCTACTTCCCACTCGCCGTGTAGTCCATAAATCGCAGCGCGTGGCGCCATTACATAGCCGCCATCGAGCAGCGACGGATAACCGCCGATGCCCACAAGGCCGCCCCAGGTGCGTGTGCCCACCAACGGGCCAATGTTGTCCTGGCGGAACATCCAGGGGAGCGCGTCGCCACCGGAACCGGACATTTCGTTGATGATCATTGTTTTCGGGCCATAAATCTGCGCGAGAGGCGAGCACCATTTTTCGCCTTCGCGGGTGGTCGCGCAGTTTCGCAGCGGGCGTTCCAGTAGATCGATGATGTAATCGGCAATCGCGCCGCCGTGATTGTAACGTTCGTCTATAACGGCGGCTTGCTTGTCGGTTTGCGCAAAATAAAAGCGATTGAAGTTTACGAATCCGCCGTTCGCGGTATCGGGCACGTGCACATAGGCGAGTTTGCCGGCACTGAGTTCGCCGACTTTCCGGCGGTTGTCTTCTTCCCACGCGCGCGTGCGCAGTTCGGCCTCGTCGCCTACGGGCACCACAGTGACATCGCGAGCGTCTTTGCCATCTGGATTCGGGCCGACCTTGATGCCGATCTGCTTGCCAGCGGTATTTTCAAAGTAGCTGTAGACATCGTTGGGCGGACGCACTTCAGCGCCATTTACTTCCAACAAATAATCGCCCAGCTTCACGTCCACGCCGGGCTGCGTAAGCGGGGCGCGCAATTGTGGGTTCCAGTTCTCGCCATTGAATATTTTGGCGAAGCGGTAGCGGCCGTTTTCCACTTTATAATCCGCGCCGAGCAAGCCGCTCTTTACTTCCGGCACTTTGGGAATGTCGCCTCCAAAAATAAACATGTGGCCGATGGTCACTTCACCGAGCATTTCGACGAAGAGATGGTTGACGTCGGCGCGGCCACCGGCGCCCTTTAAGTACGGGGCATATTTCTTTTCGGCGGCGGTCAAATCCAGGCCGTGAAAATGCGGGTCGTACAAAAAGTCGCGTTCGATGCGCCACACCTCGTGGTACATCTGATTCCATTCCGCGCGGGGATCGACTTTCACTTCCATTTCGTCGAACTTCAACGCGCCTTCCCCCGCTTTGGGGGCGGTGCCGGTGGCGGCGATGAACCATGTGGGACCCTGGCCGGTGTGATACAAAACTTTTTCTCCATTTTCAGAAACAGTGAAGGCGCTAACCCCGCTGAGGAACGGTTCAGTTTTTCGAGTTTTAAGGTCAAATTTCGTTACGGTAGCGGCCGGCGGAGCATTCAGCGGAGGAATATCTGGAGTCTCGGTGAGGAATAGAGCGCCGGCTTTTCCGGGATCGAGACCAACGTAATTTGCAGCTTTGATGGGCATGGAGACGATACGTTGGCCGATGTTGTCGAGGTCGATAGTGACTTTGACGGGCTCTTCTTTTTTGTCGCTATCTTTGGATTTGTCGTCGTCTTTGCCTTTGGTCTTGTCGGTCTCGTTTTTTTTCTTGTCTTTATCTTTGTCCTTATCTTTGTCTTTGTTTTCGTCCTTTTTGGCAGCGTCTTTTGACTTGTCGCCGCTCTTAGCGGCATCCAGTTTTTCATCGTCGCTTTCCGGCTCTATGGGATTGGGATCGGTTTTTTTCAATACGACGGCATAAATATTTCGCGATACGGGGCGTTGAAATCCGGAGAGGTCCAGCCACGTGAGGGCCAGCCCCAGATCCGTGCTCGCTGCGAAGTACAATACTTTGCCGCCCTTATCGAAGACTGGATAGCGCGCATCGCTTAAGCCGTCGGTAATTTGCGAGGTCTTTCCGTTTTCGAGGGAATGCACAGACACGGCGCGCATGTGATTGGGCAAGAATTTTGTAAATGCGAGCCATTTGCTGTCTGGCGACCACGCAGGGGTCATGGCCACGCCCCAGGCGTCGTACAAATCGGTATCTACTTTTACGGGGGCCGAAGCGGTCTTGTCGATGTCGACATACCAAAGGTTCAAGCGTTTGTCGGTGAAGGCGATTTTCTTGCTATCAGGCGACCAGGTGGGGCTATAGAAAAAGGATGCAGGTTTGCCCAAGTCGATTTTCTTTATTGTTCCGAGGCCAGACTGGTCCACCAGGTGTAGCGCGTATTCGCCGGACTCATCGGAAAAAAAAGCTACCCACTTGCCGTCTGGCGACCAGGAGGGGTCGCGTTCGGCTATCGCAGCGGTGCGCGTTAAATTGCGGACATTGCCTTTCTCCCCGGGCACGGTGAAAATCTCGCCGCGTGCTTCAAAGACGGCACGAGCGCCGCCCGGAGAGATAGCGGCTGCCGAAATCTTGTCCGCGACTTTTTCAAAATGGGGACGGGTGGCGGGCAAATCTCCGGCGATGTGAATATCTATTTTTTTCGGCTGACCATTTTGAGGATCGAAAAGATAGATGCCGCCGAATTGTTCGTAGACGAGGGCATCAGGGCCAGCGGAGAGCGTCTTAAAATCCAAACCCTTATTTTCTATGGCCTGTTTGACGCTTTTAGTTTTGGTGTCATACGCGAATAAAGTTACCGGGCCGTTGCGGTCAGACAGAAAATAAACGGTGTCGCCCATCCACACGGGCGCGAAGTCATTGGAATTTTCGCGCGGTAATTTTTCGAGAGACAGGTCGCTTAATTTGACGATGTACACAGGAGTGGTCTGTCCACCGCGATATCTTTTCCACGATTCTTGCCATTTCAAATTTGGAACATAAGCAAGGCGCGATGCATCCGGCGAGTACGAGCCAGCTTCTCCGCGCCACATCGGCAACACTTCCGGGACTCCGCCTTCCACAGCGACGGTGTATAGCCGGTCGAAATCGGCATAGGCCACGCGGGCGGATCGAAATAAAATGCGTTTGCTGTCGGGTGTCCAGCCCACCACCACGTCGGGTCCAGGGTGCCAGGTCAGGCGCCTTGGCTCGCCACCCTCCGCGGGCATCACAAAGACGTCCACGTTGCCGTCATACTCTCCGGTGAAGGCGATGAACTTTCCATCCGGGGAAAACTGCGGGCCGGATTCATGACCACCGGTGGTCAATTGCCGGGCGTTGCCGCCATCGCGCGGCAGATTCCACAAATAGCCTCCATACACAAAGACAATTTCTGTTTTGCTCAAAGTGGGAGCTTGCCCCAGGAGCGGAGTGTCTTCCACGGCGGAAGAATAGCCGGCCAAGGCGAGCCAGAGGCAGAGACCCGTCAGCAATCGAAAACGCATGTATCCTCCAAAAAGATTTTTAGCAAACTTATTTCTGAGTTGGAGCGGGCCAGAATCCTGGTTCAGTAATGAGCCGCGCGTCACGTTTCTCGGCAAATTTCTGAACCGCCGCGAAAATCTCAGAGCTTTTTCCGATCAAGGTAAAAACCAAATTCTCAGACGGAAAATGTTTTTGAATAACCTGCTGTGCGATGGCCGGAGTGACCGCGTCGATGCGCGCTTCGAGGTCATTAATTTCTCCATCATCCAGGCCGTAAAATTCATTTATGGCGATAATCTGCGCGAGCTGCCTGGAAGTTTCAATGGAAGGCGGGAATTGCCCTTTGATGTAACTCTTCGCGGATGCCAATTCTTCAGCGGTAATCCCTTGTTTGTGCAATTTCTGCAAAACCTGCAGCGCCATATCGATGGCTTGCGCGGTGCTTTCGTTTTTGGTGTAGCTATAAATTCCGAAAGGGCCGGGGGCCTTACGCGGATCAAAAGCAGATAAAGCTCCGTAAGTGAGGCCGGACTCGACACGCAATGCTTCGTTCAATAACGAGGTGAAGCGTCCGCCAAATACGCTGTTCACCAGCCGGATAGCCACACGATCGGGGTCTCCTGCTGCGGTGGCGACATTTCCAATGGCGAAGTAAGTTTGCGTGGCGTCGGGTTTGTCGACCAGCAATAATTTCCTGCCCTTTACCGGCGGGAGGACGGGAATTTTTACGGGCGTGACGGGCTTTGACGGCCATTGACCGAAAACCTCTTCGAGCTTCTGCTTCATCTCGGCGGTCTGAAAATCGCCGGCTACCGCGAGAAGAATATTGCCGGGAGCATAATAGGATTCATAAAATTTTACGATGGCGTCGCGCCGAATCTTTGTGAGCGAGATTTCGTCTCCGTCGGCCGATCTTCCGTAGCCATTGCCGTTGTAGAGGTAGGCGTCGTAGTAGGTGCCGAGCACGGAACGCGCTTCGTCTTTGGCGGCGCGCACGCCATCCAAACTCTGCGCCAACAATTTATCGACTTCGGGCTGCGGGAAAACGGGATGCAAGAGGGCGTCTGAATACAAGTCCAGTCCACGAGCCAGATCCTTATTTAGAAATTCCCCTGAAACAGTAGAAAAGTCCGCGCTTGCATCCGTTTCAATCGATCCGCCGGTGAAATCAGTATCGGCCGCGAATTGCTGCGCGGTGCGCTTCTGGGTGCCTTTCCTGAGTAATTGCGCGGTTATGGATGCGAGGCCTTCTTCTCCCGGCGGGTCGGCCGCGGAGCCAGTCTTCACCAGCGCGGCGAAATTTACGATGGGAACGCCATGCTTTTCGAGCAGCAATACAGTCAGGCCATTTTTGAAGACTACTTTTTCATGCGGTGGGATGTGAATGGATTGGGCAAATAGAGCAGCAGGAAAAGTCAGGACAAGGAGAAGCAGGAAAAAGCTACATTTTTTCAACATGCTCATGGTTTGGCCTTTTCCTGGTTCTCGGGCAGCAGCGTCGCCACGGTGCGGTTGTTAGCGCCAAAATAGGCTTTTGCAACGCGCTGGACGTCTTCTTTGGTGACCGCGGCATAGTTTTTCGCGGCGTCAAAAAGTTTCTTGTAATCGCCGGAAAATACTTCATAGGTGCCAATGGTGTTGGCGCGCCCATTGATGGTGCGCACCTGATGATAGAACTCCATCAAGCGAATATTTTTAGCTTTTTCCAATTCCTGATCGGTGATGGTGGAAAGTTTTACCCGTTCCAGTTCCTCATAAATGGCCTTTTCGCATTTCTCGGGATCGACGGCTTGTTTCGGCTGGGCGACGATAACGGCGATGGTGGGATCGAAGGCCGGTTCGAGCTGGGAGGAAACATCGAGGGCGATCTGATCCTTATCGACAAGGCGTTGATACATGCGCGAGCTTTCTCCCTGGAACAAAATGGTGCGCAAAATATTTGTGGCGTAAAAGTCGGGGTGATTGGTCTGCGGGACGTGGTAGGCAATCATCAACAGCGGCAACTCCGCGGGCTTGTGCACCACCAGGCGGCGTTCGCCAAGTTGCGGAGGTTCGACGGTGGTGACCGAGGGCGGTGGCGCATGGGGAGGAATGGGCTCGATGTTTTTTTCGCAAATTTGAAAAATTTCCTCGGGAGTAACATCGCCGACCACCACCATGGTTGCGTTGCTGGGAGAATAGCCCATGGCAAAGTGATGCTTGAGGTCATCGATGGTCCAGTGCTCGATGTCGCTCATCCATCCCACGACAGGCCATTGGTAGGGATGCGCGATGAAGGCAGTGGCCCACAATTGCTCTTCGAGCAATCCTCCATTGTCGTTATCCACGCTGGAGCGGCGTTCGGAGGCCACCACGCCGCGCTCGGACTCGATCTTCTGGGGATCGAAATTTAAATTCTGGATGCGATCGGCTTCGATGTCGAAAATGAGCGGCATGGCGGAGCGCGGGAACCAATCCTGATATACGGTGACGTTCTGGCTGGTGTAGGCGTTGTTGGAACCGCCATTCGCTTCCATAACTTTATCCAGTTCGCCGGGGCCATATTTTTTTGCGCCGTTAAACATCATGTGTTCAAAAAAGTGGGACAGCCCGGTGGTGCCGGGGCGCTCGTTGCGCGAGCCGATGCGATAAAAAATGTACAGCGCCACGTTGGGAATGCTGTGGTCGCTTTGCACTAGGACTTTCATGCCGTTTTTTAGAGTGCGTTCTGTGACCGGGAATTGCTGCGCAAGCGCGGGAGTTCCCAGCGAAGTGAAGCACGCGACACACACCATCGCGAGCGTTGCCATCCGTAACCAGTTTTTTTTCATGAACCACCCTTACGCAGGACTCTTTTCTTTGAGACGTATAAAGCGCACAGACGTTGCTGGATAGAAAGTTTTTAAGGTAATAACGCGAAGACGCGCACTGGTCCGCCGGACCCGCCTTCCAACTTAATGGGGGCCACAACCAAAAACGCGCCCGTTTCCGGAACGGCACTTAAATCCGATAAGTTTTCCAGGTGATAGAGGCCGGCTCCCAGCGCCAGATGGTGAACGCTGAAATCTTCGGAGGCTCCGTAATCGACGCTTAACGTGTCGCAACCCAACCCGCTTACACCGCGGTCGATCAGCGTTTTGGCAGCTTCGGTGGAGAAACCGGGAAAGTGCATTTTTCCCTGCTGATCCTGGTTGCGATATTTCTGTGTATCGGGCCAGCGCGAGGCCCAGCCGGTGCGCAACAATAGGATGGCGCCGGGCGGGATCCGGCCGTGTGCGTGCTCCCATTTTTCGATCTGACTGAGGGGCAGACGATAGTCCGCATCTTTGGCGGCCTCGTCGCGGACATCCAATAGCACGGCGGGGCCGAAAAGCTTGTTTGGCGGGATTTGGTCTACCGTGGCTTTACCGGGTGCGAAATGCGCGGGCGCGTCGAGATGCGTGCCGTAATGCTCCAGCATCCAGAAGCTGCGAGTAAAGTAGCCATTTTTCTCGAAGGTGGCGTTAATTTTGGCTTCGAAATATTTTTCGTCACCGGGCCACGGCACGAGCTTGTCGTTGATTGCGTAGCTAAGATCGAGCACGCGGGTTTTTCCGGTGGGGATGCCCTGCAACATCGAGTCTTGTTCTGAAATTTTAGGGGAAAGGGTCATGAACGCAGCGACACCGACGATCAAAATCCCTGTACGGAACAATATGGACATGAATCAACCCTAACGGATCTACGGACGCGGACAACGATTATCGCAAAATTTAACCCTGGCGGTCAGGGCAGCGGTATCCCGGGAGTGGCCACGATTCCTGCCATGCGCAATATTTCCTGGTATTCGGCTTCGGTGATGGAGGAAACGACCAGTCGGACATTCTTCAGCATTTTTACTTTTTTCAACGCTGGGTTGGAGCGCATCTCCGCGAGGGTAATCTGCCTCGGGAGCTTGTCGAAGGCCCGGAGGTCGGCGACCAGGTTCTTTTCTTTACGGTCGTGCGGGTCCGGATAGGGATCGCGGGTGATTTCGGCGATGGAGTATAGGGAGCGCTCCGGGGCGGAGTGGTAGCAGAGTACGCGGTCGCCCTTGCGCACCTGCTTGAGCGCGCGAATGGCGTCGGGCCTGGAACCGGCGCCGTGCCACATCTCCTTACCCTTCACGAACAGCGTGTCCCAGTGGTAGTGGTGAGGGTCGGCGCTGAAAATCCAATAATGTCGTTGCGCGGTTGGAATTGCCATCGAGGCTACGAGTCGGGCAGCAATATACACGGCAGGAAGCAAAAAGCGAAACAAAATATGAGGGTTAGGCGGGTGAAGGGGAATTAAATCTGTTCACTGGTGCGGTCATAAACAGGACTACGGAGTACGGTTACCTATGGTACTTGTTTTGTTGGAGATACCGTCACTATGTGCAGATAGAGCGTCAAGATGAGCAGAGTGGGGCAAAGGACAAAGACACCTAAGGACAAAACAACTGCAAGACCCACCTACAAACCGAGAGTGGGCCACCCTCCGTGATTTCTTGATCTGTACTGAAAGGGGAGATCGGCGGGCCGTGATTCTGTGATTTGTAGTGAAAGGGGAGAATCGGCGGCCGTGATTATTTAGAGGTCCACATAAAGGTCTTCGCCGCGTAACTCAACGGGGTAACACGCGACTCCGGCGGTTTGGTTAGTGGTCACCTTCCCGGAAGTTACGTCGTAGGTCCACCCGTGCCAGGGACAGGTCACTACGTTTCCTTGCAGCGAGCCTTGACCCAGCGGGCCTCCGCGGTGAAGGCAGGTATTGTTGATGGCGTGAAATTGACCGCCGACGTTGGCGACGGCGATCGTGATTCCCTGCAGCGGTATTTCACGGATTTGACCTGGGCCGATATCCGTTGCCTTCGCTGCGCGCACAAATGACATGGTCGCTCCTTCTAAAAGGTCAGTGACCTACATGGTATCCCGGGGGAACGTGCTGGTTCCAGTTGATCGTGGATGAGCGACGCCGGTTGGGAAATGTCTCGTGTGTAGCTGTCGTTCGTAACTACTCCGCTTGGCAAACTATTCTGCCGGCTCGGGCTCAACCCTTATCAGATTGCGCCCTCCGCGTTTCGCAGCGTAGAGGGCCTTGTCGGCGCGGCGCACCAGCGTGGTGAAATCGAGAATTTCGCTGCCACTAAAGCCGGCGATTCCAAAGCTCGCGGTTATGGAGACTTTTTCGTTGTCAATTTCGAACTGTTGCTCGGCCAGCTTTTCGCGGAAGCGTTCGACGGTTTTACATATGTCCTCGGCTTCCACGTGGGTGATCACCAGGAGGAATTCGTCGCCGCCGAGTCGGCCGCAAATATCGGAGGCGCGAATAACGGTTTTCAGAAGCTCGGCGAATTTCTTTAGCAAGACGTCGCCGCCAATGTGGCCGTGCGTGTCGTTGACGCTCTTGAATGAATCCAAATCCGCTAGCACGACCCAGTACGGGAACCCGTGACGCGCCGCTCCGCGCAATTGCCGCGCGGCCCAATCTTCGATGGCGCGCCGGTTCGGCAATCCGGTAAGGGAGTCGCAGTGCGCCATCTCTTCCAAAAGTTTGTTTTTGGCATCGATCTGGCGATGAAGGTCAATAATGCGGCGGCCTACTCCGATGCGCGCCAGCAACTCACCGGGATCGAAAGGTTTTGTTAAATAGTCATCGGCGCCGGCCGCCAGTCCTTTAACGACGTTATCTTTTTCGGCGATGCTGGTGAGCAAAATGACGTAGGTGTAGCCGCGGTGTACATCGGCGCGCAGGCGCTGGCAGAGCTCGAGGCCGGACAGGTCCGGCATCATCCAATCAGTAATGACAATGGCAGGGAGATAACGCGCAAACAATTCCATCGCTTCGCGGCCGCTCTTGGCGAACATGAGGGAGTATGGGCTGCCCTCCAAAGCGTGCTCCACTAACTTGCGGTAGACGGGTGAATCGTCCACCACGAGGACCTGCAAGTCCTGCGCAGTGGCGTCATTCGTGCACAATTCACATTCTAGTGTTGCGGGCCTGACCATTCCGAGCCACCTAAGGTGCGAGGGAAACCGTGCGTTTATTCTAGCAGTGGTATTAAGTAGGAATTGGGCGTTGCTGAACCTGGTTCGAAATAGTAACGGTTTCGGTACGGTTTTGAGACATGACGACCGGCGCAGTGGCGACTTTTATAGTTCACCAGGCGGCTAACGATGAACGGACGCTCTATTTTAGGTTAGCCTGCGGCCTGCACTTTGGCGAGCAATTCGACGAATTTCTGCTTGCGCTCGGATTGATCGTGGCCACCCTCGGCGTCCGCGAGCTGAGTAATATTCATGGAGCAGAATTTTGGGCCGCACATCGAGCAGAACTTGGCTTCCTTGTAAAAATCGTCGGGTAAGGACTCGTCGTGCATGGCGCGGGCCGTGGGCGGATCGAGCGAAAGTTCGAACTGTTTATTCCAGTCAAACAGGAACCTGGCATAGCTTAGAGCGTCGTCGCGATCGCGTGCGCCGGGACGGTGGCGTGCGACGTCAGCTGCGTGGGCCGCAATTTTGTAGGCGATCACGCCTTGCTTAACGTCTTCCGGATTTGGCAGGCCCAGATGCTCTTTGGGCGTCACGTAACAGAGCATGGAGGCTCCGTGCCAGCCGATCATGGCTGCGCCGATCGCGCTGGTAATGTGGTCATAACCGGGCGCGATATCAATGACCAGCGGCCCGAGGGTATAGAAGGGCGCTTCGTGGCACCATTCCATCTCCTTGTCGACCTGCTCTTTAATTTTATCCAGCGGCACGTGGCCGGGGCCTTCGATCATGACTTGAACATCATGTTCCCAGGCTTTGGTGGTTAGATCGCCGAGCACTTTTAATTCGGCGAACTGCGCTTCGTCGCTGGCGTCCGCGATGCATCCGGGGCGCAAGCCGTCGCCGAAGGAAAAACTGACGTCGTGCTTCTTGAAAATTTTGCAGATATCGTCGAGGTTCTCGTACAGGAAATTTTGCTTTTTGTGATGCTCCATCCAGTGGGCCATCAGCGAGCCGCCGCGGCTTACGATTCCGGTAATTCGCTTGCGCACCAGCGGCACATGTTCGCGCAGCACTCCAGCATGGATGGTCATGTAGTCCACGCCTTGCTCGGCTTGCTCCTCGATTACTTCAAGCATCAGACCGATGGTCAGGTCTTCAGGACGCCGAACGCGGGAAATCGCTTCATAAACCGGGACGGTGCCGACTGGAACGGGAGAAGCGTCGATGATAGCTTTGCGGATTTTGGGGATGTCGCCGCCGGTGGAAAGATCCATCACGGTGTCGGCACCGTAGTGCACGGCGTGATGCAGCTTCTTCAGCTCTTCGTCAATGTTGGAGGTGGTTGCCGAGTTGCCGATGTTGGCGTTGATCTTGCATTTCGTGGCGATGCCGATGCCCATGGGTTCCAGGTTGCGGTGGTTTATGTTGGCGGGAATAATCAGGCGACCGCGAGCGATTTCGCTGCGAATCAGCTCGGGGTCGATTTTCTCGCGCGCTGCTACAAAGCGCATTTCTTCGGTGGTTACGCCGCGGCGCGCCCAGTGCATCTGGGACATATTGCGGTTGCCGTTCGCCGACGACTGCTCGCTCTCGCGCTTTTCGATCCACTTATCCCGAAACGCCATAAATCCCCCTCAGAAGGCTCGCACAGCGAACAGGATGGCCGTTGGCTGATGCGAACAAGAAGTATCGCACCGGGTTCAGGGTGCCGCAACTAAGCGGCTGAACGAGTGGACGCAGGTCTGCATCTCTCGATATCTTCTTCCAATCGCTGTTTTTCGATGCGCCGCGAAGCAAAGAACATCAAGAGCATAATAGCGACACATCCCGAACCGATACCTACGGCTCGGAACAAGGACCTATCGGCGTTCCACACAAGTAGGACCACGGCCACGATGGGCAGCAAAGCAGTGACAATAAGCAGAAGGCCGTCCCACCTCGGCCTGTGGAGTTTCATGCCTGCCCATTGCAGAAGACCACGCATGGGGTGCCGATCGAGGGTGAAGACAGCAAATGCAAACTCCCAATCGAGCGATGTTGGATTCGCTTGACGGTCATGTTGGTACGCGGCCTTTGCTAGCGCACAGACTCGCTCGAGGTTGATATTTCTGGGAACCAACACCGGAATTTCTGGATCCCAGTTTGCTGGCCCAGAGCAGGGTAGGTAGTTGAGCAACAAACGTTGTTTGTCACTGAGTGGCTCGCCTGACAGTTTGGCTTGTTCTGCAATCCGACCAATTACGAAGCTAAGAGCTGAGTCTAAATATGCGGTTCGATCCATTAAGCCTCACGGATTGTTGTTTCGTTACCCAACGTAAGACATAGTTGTCGAGCCAGGGCGTTGTCACTCAGAACCCCAAGCATTAAATTTCTTCGTCGTCGTCGCCGACGCTGCGTACTACCGTGGTCTTGTGGGTGATCCTTACGCTGTGGGTGCGAATGCCGGCCACGATGGCCCGCCGCATCTCCACTGGGAGCATTTCAGGGGCAAATACTCCAGCCAATTCCCGGGGGAAAAACTTGATGAATAACGCGGCCACGTGCGCGGTCGCGTATGCCACGGGAGTGGTGAACCGGCCCTGCTGCCTGATTTGATAGAGGGTGGGAAACATGCAGTCGGTGCGAATCAACAAGTGCAGGTCTTCTTTTTTGCCGCGATTGATGCCGCTGACCAGTACCGTGGCGGCGAAACGGGCATTTTGCAAAACGCCCTGGCGGATCAACCTGGCGATCATCCGCGGCGAAAACGTCTGCGGGAAGTTTTTCTTCAGCATGCCGCGCGATTTCGACAATTTGCCCTGCTTGTACCAACGGCGCAGGCGGTCAAATTCGTTGCCGCCAATTTTCACGTCCATATTTCGCAGGGGAATAAAATAGGGCAGGGTGGTGACTTCATCTTGCGCGGCTAAAACCACGATGGCGTTGCCAATGGGCTCGGGAAATCTGAATTTTTCCAGCTCGGCGAAGCGCTTCTCCATCAGGAATTTTCCGTTGCGGTAAACGCGCGGGTTGGAGATGGCCTCGTCAAATGAGACTTCCGCCGACCATTGCGAAATAGGATCACGGCTTTCGGTGCTTTCGTACAAGCGAATTTGTACGGACTCGACTTCATGGAGCGCTTCCGCGGCGCGTTTTACCAGCAAATTCGTAAGGCCTGGCGCGGCTCCGGTGTTGATCAAGGCGATGCGATTCTTGGCTTCAAAGCGTTTGGCGAACGCGAATTGTTCGGACTTGAAGGGATTGCGCGTTAAGTGCGAGCTTAAATCCAGGTAATGCGCGCGCAAGCGCAGCGCCGCACGCATGACGATCTGGTTAAAAACGGAGGCTGAGGCATTGATGATGAGTTGGCAACCGCGGGCGGCGCGGACAGTGCCCAGTAAATTACGGGCGTTCACTTCAGTAACGGGAATGGTACTTTTTCTGCCAAGGAATTTGCGCGCGCGCTCGAGGTCGCGGTCACCGCACCAAACGTCATGTCCCTGACGGTCAAGCAGCTGTGCAAGGAGTGAACCGGTCGCACCGGCTCCCAAAACGAAGATGCGCATGTGTGGGCAAAACTCTACCACACCCGAATTGCGATGTAGCCGCGAGAGGATTAGACTAGGGCTGTAACTCCGATCCCTGCCGCCTAAACCGAGAAAAAACCGACGGCGCCAGGGACGACGCGTTCACCGCCGTGCCGCGTTCGGCGGCTGATCGCTCAGGGTTCGGATGGAAACGTCCGGGCCTCCCGGTAATTTGGAAAGGAGCTCTTCTCCGAATCTTATTTCGGACGGCGCCCGATTCCATCTACTGGATCGGGTTTTTGATTTTTTAGGTCTACTGAACAGAGATGGCGCTTCACGACAAGTTCGGAAGGCAAATCACCGATCTACGTATCTCCGTCACAGATCGTTGCAATTTTCGCTGCGTGTATTGCCGCTCAGCGGATCCGGAAAACTATCGGGATCATGATGAGATTTTGTCGTGGCCGGAGCTTTATCGTCTGGCAGGTATTTTCAAGGCGCTGGGCATTCGCAAAACGCGTGTTACGGGGGGCGAGCCGCTGGTGCGGCCCGGCGTGGAAGAGTTCATTTCTCACCTTCAAGGGCTGCATATTGAAGATATCTCCATGACCACGAATGGTCATCTGTTGTCGGAGCGTTGCGCGCGGTTGGTTTCCGCCGGCTTGCGGCGCATCAATATCAGCCTGGATTCATTGGATGCCGCGAAATTCGAGCGCATCACCCGCACCAAATCGTTTGCGTCGGTGATGAACGGCATCGATGTGGTGCAAGCCTCGGCGCTTGCGCCGGCAAAAATAAATGCTGTGCTGGTGCGCGGGATTAACGACGACGAAGTTGAAGATTTCGCGGGCTTCGCGCGTGAGCGGGGCGTGATTATGCGCTTCATCGAGTTCATGCCGCTAGACGCCGATCATCACTGGAACCGCAGCCTGGTGGTGCCGGCGGCCGAAGTTCAGAAGCGCATTCACGCGCGGTGGCCGCTGGAAGAAATTCCTCACCATTTCAGTGAAACAGCGCGAAAATACCGCTTTGTGGACGGCACACCGGGCGAGATCGGATTAATCGCGCCGGTAACTCAGCCGTTCTGTGGCCACTGTTCGCGCATACGGTTGACGGCGGACGGGAAGATCAGGACATGTTTATTCAGCAAGGAAGATTACGATCTGCGTTCACTTTTGCGCGAGGGTGCGAGTGACGAAGATCTTGAGACTTATATCAGTTCGGTGGTGATGGAAAAGGAAGCAGGTCATCGGATCAACGAGCCGGATTTCCGCCCTCCCAATCGCTCGATGGTCTTCATTGGCGGCTAACTAAACGAGCAGTACTTGCCGTGATCCTGTATCTTTTTGGGTGTGGGGCACGGTCGCGGGGTGCTGTTTTTCGAACTTATTTGCCCCTTTCCGGCATCACACTAAATACCAGTCAAAGAATCAACAAGGCTCCCAAATGGCAGACGAAGACGACGACCGAGATCAGGACGAGGCGCAAGAACCGCCGCGACGTCTCTTCACGCTTACGGAAGCGGAACGCGCGCGCAAGGAAATTGAGCCGGTGCTAGTGGAAGCGATGGGTTGCCGCAAGAAGCTCGCCGGCCTGGAAAGCGATTTGTCGGCAGTGTCGTCGCGCATCGCGATGATGGGCGGCGTGATCGTGCCGTACGAAAAGCTTGCCGCGGTGCGCTTGCAACACGACCAACTGGCGGAGACATTTAATTCCGCGCTCACGCAAATTATTGAAACGGGATGCGTGATCAAAGATCTGGATGTGGGCTTGTTGGATTTTCCGGCGATCATCGATAATCAAGATGTTTATCTGTGCTGGAAACTGGGCGAGGACAGAATTCGCTTTTATCACCGGCAGGATGAAGGCTTCGCTGGACGCAAGCCTCTGGACTCGCGTGATCTTGGTTCGAGTGACATCGTTCAGTAAGCGGTTGAGTAACGCGCCTGCTCTAAATGCCAATAAAGAACTGGCAATCTCCTCGCTAAAAGGAATTTCTTGTCGACACATTCCGAAAATCGCCTGAAAGATTCCGCCAGTCCCTATCTGCGGTCGGCCGCGCATCAACCCATCGACTGGTACGAGTGGGGCGGCGCGGCGTTCGAACGCGCCAAAGCCGATGACAAACCGATGCTGCTGGATATTGGCGCGGTGTGGTGCCATTGGTGCCATGTCATCGACCGTGAATCGTACGAGAATCCCACGATTGCCAAAATCATCAGCGAGAATTTTATCGCCGTGAAGGTGGATCGAGACGAACGGCCGGATGTCGATTCGCGTTATCAGTCGGCGATCAGTTCCATCTCGGGTCAGGGCGGTTGGCCGCTAACTGGGTTTTTGCTGCCCGATGGGCGTCCATTTTTTGGCGGCACCTATTTTCCGCCTGAGGATCAGATGGGCCGCCCGGGATTCCGGCGGGTTTTGCTTGCGGTGGCGGAATCGTATCGGAGCAAACGTGCGGAGTTGGAGCGAGCCGCGAGTTCGCTAGCGGACGCAGTGGCGCAAGCCGAAGTATTTACCGGTGCTCGCGCGACATTTGATCCGTCGGTAGTGGAAGCGCAAATAGCCTCGATCACGCAGCTCTTCGACATCAAGAATGGCGGCTTCGGCAGCGCGCCAAAATTTCCTCACGCTTCGGCCGTGGATTTGATTCTGGAGCGCTATCAGCAAAGCGGGGAAAAGCATTTGCGCGCCATGGCAGAAACTACGCTGGAAAAGATGGCACGCGGCGGCGTTTACGATCAGCTCGCGGCCGGCTTTCATCGTTACTCTGTGGACGAACGATGGCTGGTGCCGCACTTCGAAAAGATGAGCTATGACAATTCCGAGCTGCTGCGAAATTATCTGCATGGTTGGCAGGTTACACAGAATCCGTTTTTACGGCAGACCGCGGAAGGCATCATTGCATGGGTCAACCAAGTGTTATCTGACCAGGAAAATGGCGGGTTTTACGCCAGCCAGGACGCCGATTATTCGCTGGACGACGATGGCGATTACTTTACGTGGACGCTGGAGGAGCTGCGTGCGGTGTTAAGCCCCGAGGAAGCTCGAATCATGGAGCTGCATTGCGACGTCGAAGCGCACGGCGAGATGCACCACAATCCGGCGAAAAATGTTTTGTGGATTGCGCGCGATGCGGCGGATATCGCCGCGCAGCTAGGGTTGGAGGAGGCGGCCGTAGTCGCTACCATCGCCGAGGCGAAAGCAAAAATGCTTGCCGCGCGCATGCAACGCCCGACTCCTTACGTGGACCAGACCATATACGTTTCGTGGAACGCCATGTTTGTGTCCGCTTATCTGGAGGCGGCTCGCGTTTTGGACGGCGTGGTCGCGGAAAGCTGCCGGCGCTTTGCGCTGAAAACTCTGGAGCGCATGCTCAAGGAAGCGTGGAGCGAATCGCGCGGGTTTGCTCACCGCGTCGGCGGTCCGGCGCTGGATGGCTCACTGGACGATCAGATTTTTGGCGTGTTGGCCTTGCTGCAAGCGTACGAAACGACGCTGGAATCGCGGTATTTCGAGGTTGCGAAAAAAACCATGGATCTCGCCATGGCTCGCTACGGAGATCCCGATGGCGGCGGATTTTTTGATCGTGCCAGCGATGCCGCGCCCATGGGTGGCCTGGATGTGCGGCGAAAACCGTTTCAGGATTCGCCCACGCCCGGTACTAATTCCATGGCTGCCATCGCTCTGATTCGCCTCCACTCGTTCAGCGGCGACGAAATTTACCGCGTGACCGCGGAAAAAACGTTGGAGGCCTTTGCGGGTATCGCGCCGCGCTACGGTTTATTCGCTGCAACGTATGGGCTGGCAGCCACGCTTTTTGCGCATCACCCGCTGCAAATTGTCATCACCGGAGCCGCGGACGATTGGGTGGCGCAATCGCTCGAACTGGCCGCGCATCGCGTATTTCGCTTCGGCAAAGCGGTACTGCGCGTAACTCCAGGGACAAAACCCACGTTTCTCGCGGGCGCGTTGAAAGAAACTCTTCCGCACCTGCCTGCGGACAAACCGGTCGCGATTGTCTGCGCTGGACAAAGTTGTTTGCCGCCCGCGACGGACGCAGCGCAGTTGACAGATTTGTTGCAGAATGTGTTGCATGACGGAGCGGCTGGCGCTGCGGCGCCGGCGTAGCACAGCGCCTAAAAAAGAAAACCGGCCCGACACATCGCCGAGCCCGTCGCAATTTTGTTCAAATAGCTGCGCTACTTTTTTGGGATACGACTACTTCTTGGGGCGCGATTCCGGCGGGACCAATCCCGACAAGCGGTAATAAACGACCAATTGCCCGTAGTGCTCACCGGAATGCTCGATCAGACCGTAAGCCAAATCCGAAACGTGCATTTGCTGTTTGCTGTCGGGATCGGTGATCGAGTCGGCCATGCCCTTATCGCCTTTTGCTTTGATCGCGGCGGCGCCGTCCTCGACTTCTTTCTTCACAAACGCCACAACATCAGCCTTGGTCTTGTAGGTGGCGCGCGGCGGATTCTCACTGTCCTTGGCTGGCTGTTTTCCCTGCACTGGGCCGGTGAAGTACTCCATCGCACCTGATACGTGCAGCAATTGCTCGGCGAAACTGCGCATCGCCGGCGTAGGTTTGAAATCGTATTTGTCCTCGGGAAAATCCTCCGCCATGGCAACCAACTTTCGTCCGATCTCGTTCCACTGCGCTAAAACGATCTGCGAACTGCTGGGCATGGCCTTCGAGGCATCGGTTTTTTGCGGCGGCTGCTGCGCGGATGAAGGCCATCCACACAACCCCATAACCAACAACAGCAAAATCGTAGTCTTCATTACTTTTGTCATTCATATCCTCCGGTTTTCAGCAGAATACCTAGCCGGGACACCGGCCTTTGGCCCCACATCTTACTCCTGAAACAACCGTTCGTAGCATTACAAGTCGGATAAAACCAGCGTGCTACAATTGGATTTAGCAGCCGAGGAATTTCTTAGTGAACTGGGCGTTCTTTCTCATTCGTTTTGTCATCATTGCGGGCATTTTTTCCTTATTTTTCTTCTCACAGCGGTTCTGGCACCAGGCCATCTGGCGCTCCACGGCCAATTTTCGCAGCCAGTGGCTGCGCGTGGCGGCGCGCCTGTTGTGGCTTGGCATGATATTTCTGATTATCTCTGCGTTTATAGATGGCGTACGCATGGGCCATCGGCACCTTATACCGCGCGGAACGATCCTTCCCGGGGTGGTAGGGTTGTGGTTTTTCAGCGCGGTTTTCGGGTTCTTGGCGGTAAAACTTGTGCGCGGTGTGGATCTTTTGTGGTCGCGAATTCGCAAGGGCCGGCAACCGGAACCGGTCGCTGAGGCAGCGCAACCTGGTGTTAGCCTCGCGAGCGCCGCGAGTGTGGAGCAGTTGCGCGATCCGGGGCGGCGTTATTTTTTCCGTGCGGCTACCGCGGCTGCGGGAGCCGCGCCGTTTTTCGGCGCGATGTATGGTTACGCGGCCGAGCGCCTTAAGTACCAAGTCCGGCGCGAGGAAATTCCCATCTCCAATTTGAATCCCGCGCTCGATGGCTTATCCATCGTGCAGATCAGCGATATTCACCTGAGCGGCTACATGCCTCGCACGCAGGTACGGCGCGCGGTGGAAATGGCCAACGAACTTGGCGCGCACCTGGCGGTGGTGACGGGCGATTTCATCACCGGCGCGAGCGACCCGTTGCCAGATTGCATTGACGAAATTCGGCAACTGCGCGCGCCGCTCGGTACCTGGGGTTGCAATGGCAACCATGAAATTTACGCGCGCGTCGAAGACCTCGCGCAATCGCTATTTGCGCAGGCGGGGATGAAATTGTTGCGCGGGGAAAACGCGCAACTTACTTTTAACGGCGCGCAATTCAATTTAATCGGCGTCGATTACCAGCGGGAGCGCACCAGCGAAGGCCACAAAAAACAAACGCTCATGCATGGCGAGCAACTGGTTCGCCGGGATATGCCTAACATTTTGCTTTCGCACAATCCGAATTCTTTTCCGCGCGCGGCGGAGCTGGGCATTGAGCTTTCGCTGGCGGGCCACACTCACGGCGGGCAGATTCAGGTAGAAATTCTGGATCACCGGCTCAGCCCGGCGCGGTTTATCACCGATTACATAGCGGGGCTCTATCAAAGGCCGCTGTTCGCGCCATCACTCGACAGTCGTCGATATTCCGGCGTGGATGGCTACTCGGAGGCACCGAAGATTTCGCAGTTTCCTCCAGCCGTAAACCCTACCGGAATGGCTTCGCTTTACGTGAATCGTGGTCTAGGAACGGTGGGGGCTCCGGTGCGCATTGGCGTACCGCCGGAGATTACGCTTATCGTTCTGCGTCGCGCTTAAAGCAGAATTTCTTCGTGTGGAATTTTCCGCGCGCAAGAGGCCGTCGCGGGTTTATGGGCGCGCTTCAAAAATCAAATTAAAAGGCGTTTGCGTGGCACGACGGAAATGCGAAAAGCCTCCGTTGGTGACCACCTCGCGCAAACGTTTTTCACCGGCCTGCGCGCCGAGCGCCAGTCCTACTTCTTGCGAAAGCGAAGCAGGGGTGCAAAGCAGCGTGGACGCTCCGTAAAAGGCGCGGCCGATGGGATTCAAATTGTCTTCCAGCTTATCGCCGGCAAAAGGCTCGACGATCATCCAGGTGCCGTCTTTTTTGAGGGTGCTGCGGACGTGCGTCGAAGCGCCCACGGGATCGCCCATGTCGTGTAAGCAATCAAAAAAAGTCACGAAGTCATAATCCGTGCCGGGATATGACTTAGCATTGGCAACTTCGAAATTGATGCGCTCGGCAACGCGTGCGTCTTTGGCGCGCTGCTTCGCGATCTCGATGGATTTTTCGTGATAGTCGAATCCCACAAACTCAGAATTGGGATACGACTTGGCCATCAGAATCGTGGAGGCACCGAGACCACATCCGACGTCCGCTACCCGCGCGCCCTTCTGCAATTTTTCTTCTACACCTGCCAGGGATGGTATCCACGTGCTGATTAAATTCGCAGCGTAACCGGGGCGAAAAAATCGTTCGGTGCCCTCGAAAAGTTCGTGGTGATGTTCGTGCCAGCCCAGGCCTTTGCCGGTCTTGAATCGCTCGGTGATCTGCTCTTCCGCTTTTATGGCCGCGAGGGCGACTTGAAAAGCGCCGGGCAGGAATACCGGGCTGGATTCGTCGGCCATGGCAAATGCCTGCTCTTCGCTGAGATGAAAGGTTCCTTTGGCGGCATCGTAGGTGACGTATCCACCGGCAGCTTGTTCGCTGAGCCATTCGCGGATGTAACGCTCGGATGTGCCGGTGGACTTGGCGAGTTGGGCGGGCGTTTGCGGTCCGTTTTTTGCGAGCGCTTTATAGAGGCCTAGTTTGTCTCCGATGCGAATTAGTGCAGCGTTAAAAGTGGCGCCAAAATCAACGATGGCTTTGCCCAAAAAGTCATGCAATTTGTCTTGATTAATGCTCATAAATCCCTCCGTCGATAGAGTGACAGTGTGGGGGCTGATGACGTACCAATGCGCAATTATTACTCATAGCGGGGGCCGACGTAAGTCTTTTCACTTCCGATTAAGTTGTTTAACAGTACCTACCGCCAGCCGGTATCTTAGCTACTTTCCGTCGCAAAAATAAACCATTGTAGCCAGTATTTATGGACTTTCGGAGCTAGTAATCTGGATCAACCAGAGTTGACACTTCGAAGATAGTCGCTGCCAGGAGGACATATGACTCGAGAAGCAAGATTGTTGTCCGGGATCATCCTCATCACAGTCCCCACGATTCAGTCCGGTGGGTATTTTCTCTTGACCTCACTGGTGAACAGAGCCAGTGGATATATGGACAATCCAATGCGCCAAAATTTCTTCCGCGCGGGTCACGCCCACGCAGGGGTCATCGTAATTCTTTCGTTGGTTTGCCAGGTACTGGCGGATGCTGCGTTTCTTCCCTCACCGCTGGTGTGGTTTGTTCGAGTGGGAGTGCCGCTTTCGGCGATTCTTATCTCTGCAGGGTTCTTCTTTTCTATGCTCCCGCCGACGGCTACTCAACCTAACGAAGCAATCTCTCTAATTTACGTCGGGGCCGTCATTCTTGCGGTGTCGGTACTCACTTTAGCTGTGGGCCTGATTAAGATTCCAGCTACCGCCTAGGACTGCTGCGGTAAGCAAGCGGTAAATAATCTGGCCTGTTAGCAGCAGCGGTTGGGGCGCGAGTAGCGGCGGTTCACTCGTTCGACGTAGAACTCGGTGGGCGTCAGGAGGCAGGATTTTTCAGGCTTTGTTCTTTGCGCTTGCACGTAACGTTCGTAGGCGCTGTCGCCGCACCATTCGCGAATTCCCAGCCATAGCTTAGCGGCCACAAGTTTGATCCGTAGCGCGAGAGCGAGAGCACGTGATTTTCGTGTGCAAGCTTGAACTTCACTTCCCAAGGACGGCATGCTCATCCTTCCACCGCAGGCGCTTCGGGTTCGGCGGCAGCCCCAACATACGACGCGCCCGAAAAGTCTTCGGTCCAACGTGTGGCAACGTAAGCGGTTTCATGTAAAACAGATTTAGGATCACTGCTCAGGATGCGGTACCATTGCATGAGCGCTTCGATGATAAGAACAATGATCATCGCGGCCAGCACAGCGGTGACGGCTGCATCCAACCGCTGGTTGAAAATTACACGTTGAGTATCCGCGATTTTTGCGGCGGGAATTTTGCCCGCGGCAATTTGCGCCGCAAGAGCGTTGGAGTAGGACAGAAATCCGAGACGCGGATTAGGGTCAAATATTTTCTGGTAGCTGGCGGTCATGGTGATGATGACCAGCCACGCCATGGGAATAAGCGTCAGCCAAATCCAGCGGATGCGTTTCATCTTTAAAAGAATTGTGGTGGCTACCACTAGCGCCACGGCGGCGAGCAACTGGTTTGAAATGCCAAATAGCGGCCACAGCGAATTGATTCCGCCGAGCGGATCGACTACGCCCTGATATAAGAAATATCCCCAGGCGCCGACGATCAACGCGCTGGAAATTAAAATCCCCGGCCACCATCCCGTTCTCGCGAACGGCTTCCACACCCGGCCGCCAAGTTCCTGCACCATAAAACGGCCGACGCGCGTTCCGGCGTCCAGCACAGTCAGAATAAAGAGCGCTTCGAACATGATTGCGAAGTGGTACCAGATGCTCAGGAGACGCGGGCCGCCTATGGTGCTCGAAAATATCTGCGCCATGCCTACTGCCAGTGAAGGCGCGCCACCCGCGCGGTTCAGCAGCGTTTGTTCGCCGACAGCGCGGGCCAGATCGGTCATGGTTTGCGCCTGCAGTGGATAACCCCAACTGCTGATGGTTGCCGAGGCGGCATCGGAGGTCGCGCCCACGATCGAAGCCGGGCTATTGATCGCGAAATATACGCCGGGGGTCATGGCGCAAGCGGCAATCATAGCCATAACGCCGACGAAAGACTCCATCAGCATGGCGCCGTAGCCGATGAATCTCGCGTGGCTTTCGCGAAGGATCATCTTCGGTGTAGTGCCGGAGGAAATCAGCGAATGAAAACCGCTGATCGCTCCGCAAGCGATGGTGATGAAACAAAATGGAAATATTTTTCCAGCGAAGACCGGACCGCTGCCATCAATGAAGCGCGTGAGCGGAGGCATCAGCACCTGCGGCCGCACCAGCAAGATTCCCGCAGCCAAAGAAAAAATTGCTCCGGCCTTAATGAACGCGCTTAAATAATCGCGCGGGGCGAGTAGCAGCCACACCGGAAGCGCGGAAGCGGCGAAACCGTAGGCGATTAAGGCAAACGCCAGCGTCACGCCACTCAGGGTGAAAACATGCGCCCAGGAAGGTGAATCGGCAACCCACTGGCCCGCGACGACTACAAACAAGACCAGCGCGACGCCGATAAACGATGCCTCCAGAACTCGGCCGGGGCGCAAGAATCGCAGATAAAGCCCGAGCAGCAAGGCGATGGGGATGGTTGCCGCGAGTGTAAAGGTGGCCCAGGGCGAAGACTTGAGCGCGTTGACGATAACCAATGCGACCACGCCGAGAAGAATGATCATGATGGCCAGGACGGCGAGTTGCGCGATGAATCCGCCGCGCTGGCTGATTTCTTCGCGGGCAATTTCGCCCAGCGTTTTTCCGTCGCGCCTGATGGAGCAGAAAAGAATAATGAAGTCTTGTACGCATCCGGCGAAGACGGCTCCAGCGATCAGCCAGAGCGTGCCGGGCAAGTATCCGAATTGTGCCGCAAGGGTGGGACCGACCAGCGGGCCGGGGCCGGCAATGGCGGCGAAATGATGGCCAAACAAAATCCATTTGTTGGTGGGCACGAAGTCCCGTCCATCGTCGTGACGCTCGGAAGGAGTTGCGCGATAGTCATCCAGCGTCAGCAGACGCGCGGCGATGAACGCGGAATAAAAGCGGTAAGCGACCAGGTAACAACAGGCCGCGGCCACTACAAACCAGGTGGCATTCAGCGGTTCGCCGCGATGAAAAGCAATGGTGCCGAGCGCGCCGGCTCCAACGAGTGCCACAACGATCCAAATGACAACGCTAATCGGGCGGTTCATTCCCTGGTAGAAAAAGTCCCCGGGCGGCATCGTATGTGAGGGCGTACAACGCGTCAATTGGTTCTATGTCAAATCTGGATTGGCTCTTGCCGCGGGGCATGCTCAGAGCTAGGCTTTGGCGATGAGCGAATTTACTGCTACGGACAGAACGAAAGTGAAGCGCTTTCCCGAGCGCGGCACTTACGATCGCGAAACTATTTACAGAATTCTCGACGAGGCGTTTGTTTGTCACGTGGGGTTTATCGTCGATGGCGCGCCATATGTGATGCCGACGAATTATGTTCGCGTGGGAGATAAACTTTTTCTGCACGGTTCCACGGCCAGCCGGCTGATGCGCACGCTCGGCAGCGGCGCGCCATTTTGCCTGAGCGTTACGCTGCTGGACGGCATCGTGCTTGCGCCGACGGCCACGGGCCACTCAGTTAATTACCGTTCCGTGGTGGTGATGGCAAAAGCCGAGCAGGTGGTTGATTCGCAAGAAAAGCTGGCAGCCATGCGCGATTTTGTGGAGTACGTCATTCGTGGACGTTGGGCTGAAGTGCATCCCCCGACCGAGCCGGAGCTGAAAGCCACGATGGTTCTAACTGTGCCGCTCGTGGAAGCGTCGGCAAAAGTTCGCACCGGATTCGCCATCGATAAGGGCGATGAATACGATGGGGCAGGATGGACGGGAGTGATTCCGTTCAAGTGGGCGGCGCAGACGCCGGTGCCCGACCCTCGCGGAAATGCGGCCCTTCCAATACCCGACAACCTGCTTAATTACTCACGTCCGCAATAGAAAAGAGCTCGCTGCGCATCAAGTATTCAGACTTTGAAAGAGGTAACTCCTGTCCGTTCGCTCAGCAATGATTTTTCTTGTTCTCTTTTCCTGCTGCTCTTACGCCGCGGGTCAGGAACGGATCGCGCCTGCCGGAGTGGTGAAAGAAGAGCCGCCATTTCGCAAAAAAATGTATACGGACAAAAAAGGCGAGAAGATGCCTTATCGCCTTTACGTGCCGCCCGGGTACAATTCGTCGAAAATATATCCGCTGATTTTCTGGTTCCACGGCGGGAGTGGGCGCGGCTCGAATAACGAGGCCCAGATTTCCGGTGAAAACGAAAAAGGTGCGCACGTTTGGACTACAGCGGACAATCAGGCCCAATTTCGGCATTTGTACTGGCGCCGCAATGTCCCCAGAACGAAAATTGGGGAAATCCGGAATTGAACGATGTGGGCGGCCCCTTGCAGTCGGCGATGGAGATGTTCGCGCTGGTCCAAAAAGAATATTCCATCGATCCCGATCGTATTTATCTGGCCGGGCAATCAATGGGGGGATTCGGGGTATGGGCGCTGGTGCAAACCTATCCTGAGCTTTGGGCTGGGGCGATCGTGGTTTCGTCTTACGATAATTTCACCAATGTAGGAGCCATCAGGCGGGTTCCTCTTTGGATGTTTCAATCCGAAATGGACATGACTGTGCCGGTGGATCTGGTGCGGCAGATGGTGAGGCAAATCAAAAAAGCGGGCGGCTCGCCACGCTACACCGAGTATCACAAAGTTAAAAATGAAGTGTGGGATGAAGCTTTCGCCGAACCGCAACTGGTGCCGTGGCTGGCGTCACAAAAACGCGGGGGTTCCGCTGCAGCCGCCGCCAAATAAAATCAGGCGGATTTCTTTTTCTTACGCTTTGCGGCGCGCTCCAGCATGCGTTTCACGATTATGCGGATACGTTTTTCGCGGGTGTTGGCGTGCTTGGCTTGGTCCATATAGCGCACGATTTGCCTGCGAAATGCCGGGGTCAAAGAATTAAAGACCGCCAAAGCACGCGGAGCATCGGCAAGGCCGCCGGCCAGGTCATGCGGCAAGACCGGGCCGCGTGGTTCGCTATCCAGGAGCAACATAACTTCCACAGTGTCGCCGGCATCGATGCGCAATTTTCGCCAGATATTGCTGTGAATATGTAGCCGATACGAGCCGCCCCCGCGAGGGGAGAGTGTGCTTTTCAGCGCCAGGCCTTCCACTTGCCCAAGCACAGGAATGTGCTTATGGCCGTCGCCAGCCAGTTTACGCAGCGACTTTGAAACGTCGCGCGGCACATCCACGCAGCGCATGATCCATTGTTTGTAAATTTGCGCCGAGAAAATGTGCGCGTCGTCGAAGGAGTGAGGAGAGCGTGGCAAAGGCCAACCGAGGCAAAAAACAAAATTATATTGGGATCGAGGCTACGATTTTCTCGAATGTAAACTTATCGAGCGTCGATTTATGGAGTGTCAATGGCAACCGCAACCGCCGCCACAGCAAGATCCGTGGGAACGCGCCGGTGCAGATGATGCGGACGAAGCGCCATTTCCGTTTCCGTTTGGCGCACTGAATACGGAAAGTTGAATGGTATTTTTCTTTCCGGCGCACTTAGGGCAGGCAATTTCCTGATTCTTATTCAGGACAATTCGTTCGAAGGGCGTTTCGCAGTCGTCGCAAATGTATTCGTAAATGGGCATGCGCTATCGCAGTTCTAACTTGAACATTAATGCGGGCGGTCGGGACTTTCCATAGCTTCTGACAACGCCAGGAACGTTATGATTCCGGTTACTCCGATGGCAAACCATATAAAGCGGTTTCGCCCGGCTCTTCGGGGCCGACCACCGCGACGCCCGGAACCCATGCCTTGCGGATCTTGGTCCGTCGCATCAGCGGCAGCCAACTCCGCCTCGGTCGGATCCAGCACGATGCGGTAGGCCATGCCTTCGGGAATAACGCGCACATCATCATCCACGGCAACCGACACCGCCCCGCGGGTGCTGCGCACCACAAGCTGCTTGGGGCCAACTACGGTAACCTGGGCAACGGTGGGTTGATCAGTTTCGGGACGAATAACCATGCTGCCGACGTGCATTGCGAATGCTTTTGCGGTTGCGGTTGAAAAGACGGCGGTTCCGCGCGTCAGGCTGGCCTCGGGAGAAACTGCTTTGGCCAAAACTACGGCACTGTCGCCAGAGAGCAGCAGCCGGGCTGCGCCGGCGCGAAGCTGTACACTGCCGGAGCCGGTGGTGAATAGTCTGTCGCCGGCAAAGACGGTAGTTCCTGCGGACAAACTGCCGCCACCTACATTGGCACCATCAGCGGCTATGACAGTACCGAACGCAGGACCACTGGCACCCCAGCCAGGGGTGAGGCCCATCGCCAAGACCAAAACGGCTGCAACTACCGGACGGACATATTGCATATCGCCAACTCCAGCGGGCCAGACCAAGAGTACCCAGTCGGTTGTAAACAGTCAATCGGCAAACTTTAGCAAAAATTATTTTGTTTCGTGGCGGCTACAGTCTTCGGGGAAACTGCACGACCCACCCTAAAAATCGAGGGCGGGGCACCCTACACTTTTTTTTGGATTTGCGAGGGGGGGCGGCGGGGTGGGAGTTGCGGCGATGAACCCCAAGGCACCCGGTGAGTGTAAAGGATGTCTAGGGACAACCTGTAAAGATGTCATGGGAACGAACACCTCAACAGCGAACATGGGCACCCGGCCGAGCCGTCGTATACTGCAGCGCATGGCGGCTAAAATCCCCGTAAAGCCTTGATGAACAAACAAAACAGCTTGGGGGGTGCGGATGTGGCGCAGTTGGTCGCGGAGCAGCCGGTCGCAGGGCTGGCGCTGCCGGTCGCATGCATACTGGTGGTTAGCACGTTATTTACGGCGGGGCTGTGGCCCTTTAACCCATTCCCACGAAATCAAGTGGCGTGGATGGCGACTGGAAAGGGGCTGCAATTTGGGGAGCACGGGGTGGTTTTCAGTACGGAAGCAATTGAACGGACGCGGCCGGCACGCGAATCCTTCTGTACGCTTGCGGTTCGAGTGCAACCGTATGAGGCGCATCGGGGCGCATCGGGCACGCTGCTGGGGGTCTACACCCCTGAAAATAGATCTCAATTCAGGTTAATGCAGTGGCGCGATTTTCTGTTGATCAGAAAGGATTACCGCGGTGCGAAAAACCGCTTCAAAACCACGGAAGTCGACCTCGACCACGCCTTTCTGAACCGCGAACCGGTGTCGTTCACAATTACTGCAGGCCCGGATGGAAGCGTGGCATACCGCAATGGAATACGCGCGGTAGGCATAACTCGAATGAGGCTTTCTTGTGCGGATTTTGCCGGCCAATTGGTACTGGGGGATTCGGCGGTAATGGACAACGCGTGGCAAGGTAACATCCTGGACCTAGCTGTATACGATCGTGTTCTCACTGCCCAGGAAATTGCCGGCAGATATACCAACTGGGGCGGGAATCAAACGGTTCAGATCGCGGGCGTCGACCAGCATCTCGTGGCGCAATACACGTTTACTGAGGGCCATGGACAGAAGGTGCACAGCCAAACAGCTTCCGCGCCGGAATTATATATTCCCGAGATTTTCAAGGTGCCGCACAAAAAAATACTGATGTGGCCCTGGGAAGAGAGTTCTGACAAGCTCGAGCCTCGCGACTTAGCGATAAATATTTTGGGGTTTGTTCCGTTTGGTTTTGTTTTCGCAGTTTACTTAACGTGGAACCGAAAGGTGAGGCACGCTGTAATCATAACGATTCTGTGCGGCGCGGCTGTCAGTTTGATCATCGAAATCGTGCAGGAATACATTCCCGGAAGGGACTCCGGGATACTGGACCTCTTCACCAATACCGGGGGAACGGCTTTAGGCGTGCTGCTATTCCGGTGGGCCCCGATGCAACATTTAACCAGGAAACTGCTGGATTTTCTGCAAACCGGCGAACAAATGCCGGAAAATTAGTCGGGGCGTTCAGCGCGGCGCATTGTTGGCCGCCGAACCGTACCGCTGTTACAATGCAAGCACCTTTATGGCAGATTGGAAACAAATTACCGCGCGCATTCGACGCGCAAGAACTTCCAAAGATCCCGCGGGCCAGCTTTCGGCACTGTACGAGAAAACGCACGACGCCATGGTGGCGTTCGAATTAGCGAAATATTTCGAGACTGCGTCGAACAATGCCGATGCTGCAAAATGGTACAGCACTGCGGCGGAGCGCTTCCGTCGCGCCGACTGGAAAACAAAGGCGCAGGAAGCCGCACTGCGATTAGCAGGCGGACCGGGCAAAAACGCGGGAAGCGGGGAAGCTTCGGCGGTGCTACTGCCGGTGCCGATGCCGGAGCCAGGAATGCCGTTCGAGCAGAGCGCCGCGGCGTTTGAAGCCATCGTTGCTGAACCGGTTTCCAAGACGGTTTCCCAACAGGGCGCGCCGTTAAGTTCCTCTAGCACAGAAGTTGCGATCGACACAGAGGCATCTCCTACTGAGGAGATCTCGGAATCGAAGGGGCCGTCGACGGACGTCGATTCCGATGAGAAGCGTCGTCGCAGGCGCGGGCGGCGCGGAGGCCGCAACCGTCGCAAAGTTAGTTCTGCAGCTGATTCAACAGGGTCGTCACGTTTGCCGAGCACGCCAAATGCGCGGCGCGGCGCAGCATCGTCATCTTCAACACCGCCATCTTCAACCTCGGCAGCAGTAACGCCCGCAGAGCCGGAGCCGCCGACGCAAACGACGCGTCGCGGAATGCCAGCGCTGCCGGTTGAGCAACTGCCTGAGGGCGCTGGTGCCGGCCCCAAAGGGCGCTACGGCGATCCGGGCTTATCGTCGCGAATTTCGTTGCTGGAGATGCAGTTTCGGCGGTTACTTACTTGCGAAGCGGTGAAGCTCGAGGAAGCAAATCACGCGCCGGTGGGACCGGGAGTTTTTGTGCTCACGGATTCCGATTTGACGAGCTATTACTATGTGGAATCGTGCCAGACGCTGCGGATCGCGGTGGCAAATCTGCTACGCGGAAATGCGAGCCGTCGCGGCGCGGATTCGATTACCAAGCAGCTTGCGGAGCATTTGGGAATTACGGAAGCGCGCGTGCCCAAATATCTCGCTGAGCACTGCGTGGTGCGCTGGTTGCAACTGGATGAGGGCGCTTCGCATTTTGCGCACTTCGTAATCGCGGTGCTGCGCCCTATCCTGAACGAGTAGCCGGCTCGCGGCGTGGCGAACCGCCGTGCGGCTGGCCGTTTCTACGGATTTATTTGCGGCTACGCGCCGCTTTTCTCGCCGAGCGTCGCAAACCTGATGAACCCTTGGTGCGAACCGCTCTTCGCGCGGCCGCCTTTCGCGCGCCTGGCCCCCGCCTCCGCGCCGCAGTTTTAGCGTGCCGCGATAGGGCTGCAGGCGAAGCCGCCAAACGCGGTTCGCGTTTCAACGCCCTCAAAACCGCTCTCGAGCGCCGTTTCGACGGTGTTCGATTTCCCCGCCGACCCTTAGCACCGTCGCGTTGCGCTTGTTTGCGGGTGCGCGCCGAGGTATTGCGTCCACTCGGCTGCGATAATTCCACGCCTGCGCGGCGGGCTTTTGAAAGGCCGATGGCGATAGCCTGTTTCGTATTGGCTGCGCCATGCTTCCCTTCGCGGATGTGGTGCATCTCTTCGCGCACGAATTCGCCGGCCTGGGTGCTTGGGGATTTGCCTTCCTCTTTGTCTCGCGGGGCTCGATCAATCACTTCCTGCTCTGGCATGTGACGCTCCTGGATAAATTTGAAATGAGTTCGTGCTGGAATCTGTTAAGCGGTCTTTAGAAGGTTTTCAATGCGGACCGGCAATTCACGTACGCGCACGCCGGTAGCGTGATACACGGCGCTGGTTACCGCGGACGCGCAACCGGTCAGGCCAATCTCTCCAATTCCTCGCGCGCCGTATTCATTCAGCTTGGTGTCTGGGAAATCGAGAAAGATGCAATCCAGTTCGGGGATGTCGGCGTTCACGGCGACCAGATAGTCGGCGTAATTATTGTTAATGGGCTTGCCGTTACGATGGTCATAAATTGTTTCTTCAAAAATGGCCATGCCGATGCCCATGACGATGGAGCCGAGAATCTGATTTCGTGAGGTTTTGAGATTGATCATGCGGCCGCCGTCAATTACGGTGAGCCAGCGAGAAATGCGCAAGCGCGCAATTTCTGGATCGAAGGCCACCTCGCAAAAATGCGCTCCGAAGGAATGCATGGAGAATTGTTTCGCTTCCGGCGCTGCTTCTGTTTTTACCTGGCCGTCCAAACCAGAAAGCTTGCGCAATTTCAAAATATCCGGAAATGGTGTGCCGCTTTCCGCAGTGTCACCTTCTTTGTGGACGCGCCCATTGGTCATTTTCAATGATTTGGGATCGACCTTTTCGAAAGGCGAGCCGGAGGTCAGCGCGGCGACTCTTAACAGCGACTGGACAGCCTGATCAGTGGCTTTAGCAATGGCGGGAATTACCGTGGCGGACGCCGAAGAGCCGCCGGAGGTTGGGCCGGGTGGCATGGCGGTGTCCCCCAGGAGCACGCGGATTTTATCCAGCGGGATGCCGGTGCGATCAGAAATAATTTGCGCAAATAGCGTGTAGGTGCCGGTGCCGATATCCTGCGTGGCGCAAGAGGCGCGCACCGTTCCGTCGACGAGCAACGATACACGCACTTCGGCGTTATGGCGACCCGCCGGCCAGGTGCAGGTGGCCATACCCAAGCCCAGAATTTCTTTGCCCTTGGTCATGGAGCCAACTTTGGGGTTTCGCTGGCGCCATCCAAATTTCTCCGCGCCGGTCTGGTAGGCCTCGCGCAGATGTTTGCTGGACCACGGCTTTTTCGACCCTTCATCCATCTCCGCGTAGTTGCGCAGGCGGACCTCTATGGGATCGATGTTCAACTTCACGGCCAATTCATCCATCACTGATTCAATGGCGAAGAGCGACGGCGTTCGCCCCGGGCCACGCATCGGTGTTGGTGTTCCAATATTTTTGTGAATGAGGTGCTGCACGGCGCGGACGTTGGGGCAGCTGTAGAGCATGGATGTCACTTCAGCGCAGTTCTCAACATAGTCGTCCACCATGGACGTCGGCTGCAGAATCTCGTGATGGAAAGCGGCAAGCTTTCCATCTTGGTCGGCGCCCAACTGGATGCGCTGCCGCGTAAAGG
>Ga0185299_10001390_pt1 | contig 47603 bp, 34 predicted proteins | sample PaiPotPPA55metaG_FD_128002 | JGI IMG/M metagenome (GOLD analysis project Ga0185299, IMG submission 128002) | Iron sulfur acid spring bacterial and archeal communities from Banff, Canada, to study Microbial Dark Matter (Phase II) - Paint Pots PPA... ... | reverse complement strand
CGGGTTTAAGCATGGGCCTGCCGTTGGGGAGTATGTGGCGGGGCGAATATTGGATGGGGCGGTTGCGGAGCCGAGATTCTCACTTTCGAGCAAAGATACGGTGCAGCGCCGGGCGGTGTATTGAAAGAGAGTTTACAGTCGATAGTTTACAGTTGAAAGTTATTTGAGGACGAGGAGCTCGGCGGGAAGTTGGTGCCGCGGTTGACACCGGGCGAAGCAAGCCCCGCCCTACAAGGGTGCGGCCGATCGAACGAAACTTGTTGGTTGGGATTGCGTCTGTATGGGGGCGGCTTAGGAATATCGGTCGGGCTGTGCTCGCTGCGCTGGCTAAGAAGCTTGGAGGAGAGATGGGATTGAGGATTGGACGAATGGTTTGGGCGAGGGCTTGGGTGACAGGCTTGGTGGTACTCGCACTGTTGTGCTGTGGTGCTGCGCAAGCGGGGCCGCCGGCGGCGGAATTTAAGGTGCCTGTGGAGTACTACAAATTGCCGAATGGATTGCGGGTGGTGCTTTCGCCGGACCATACGGCGCCGACGATTTGCGTGGGGGTGTATTACCACATTGGATTTCGGATTGAGCCGAAGGATCGAACGGGATTCGCTCATTTGTTTGAACACATGATGTTCCAGGGATCGCAGAATCTGGGGAAGATGGAATTTGTGAAGTTGGTGCAGCAGAACGGCGGAATTTTGAACGGGTCGACGCGATTTGATTTCACGAATTACTTTGAGGTACTGCCTGCGAACAAGTTGGAGACGGCTTTGTGGGCGGAGGCAGACCGTATGGGTGGGTTGGCAGTGACGGACGCGAATTTGACGAATCAGCAGGGAGTGGTGGGCAGTGAGGTGAAGCAGAACGTGTTAAACCGCCCCCTGGGGGGATTCCCCTGGTTGGATATGCCGCAGGTTGCGAATGTGAACTGGTACAACGCGCACAATTTTTACGGGGATATTGCGGATATTGAGGCGGCGAAGCTAATCGAGGTGCAGGAATTCTTCAAGACGTACTATGCGCCGAATAATGCGGCGCTGGCTATTGTGGGTGATTTTGATCCGGCGGAGGCGAAGCGGTTTGCCGAGAAATATTTTGGGCCGTTGAAGGCTTCGCAATTGCCGGCGCAACCCGATTTGGCGGAGCCAAGACAGGAGAAGGAGAAGCGAGAGACGAAGACCGACCCGCTGACCAAGCGGCCGGCGATTGCCGTCGCCTATCACGTGCCAGAGCGGAATACGCCGGAATATTACGCGATGATTTTGCTGGATGAGATTTTGATCGAAGGGGACGACAGTTTGCTGCATCAGGAATTAGTGCAGAAGCGCGGGATTACCGGCAGCGTGGAGGGCGGGATCAATCTGCTGGGGAACCCTTACGACTATCAGGGGCCGATGCTGTTTATCGCGAACCTTATGTATGACCCGGCGACGAAACCGGATTCGATCGTGGAGGCGATGGACGGAGTCATCGAACCGTTGCGGACGAAGGCTGTGGACCGCAAGACGTTGGACCGGGCGCTGGTGAAGGCGCGGTCAGATCTGTATGACACGTTTGGACAGCAGGGGGGATTTGGGTTGGTGGATATTCTGGCTAGCTTTGCTTTGTTTGACGATAACCCGGCGCGGGTGAATACGCTGGCGGGGGAACTGGAGAAAGTTACGCCGGAATTGTTGCAGAAGACGGCGGCGGAGTATTTGCGGCCGACGAACCGGACGGTTTTGGTGGTGGAACCGAAGGCGGCGGACGGGGCGGGGGCGGGAAAGAAAGATTAGCCACCGAGGCACAGAGACACAGAGAGACCGATCTAGAAAGTCGAAATTCGAGCGGAATGTGGTGGTGGGCATTATGTGAGCACAGACAGGAATGCCTGTGCTACTTGGAGGAATTGATGATTCGGCTGGGCACACGACGGTTCGCGATGGGAATTGTCTTGGCGGGGGTCGCGGTGGCGCCGGCTTTGGCGCAGAAGCAGACGCCGCCCGTGGGTGCGGCGCCTAAGGCGTTCAATGTGCCCGCGCACGAGACTTATGCGTTGCCCAATGGCATGAAGGTGACTTTGGTGCCTTACGGGAATATTCCGAAGGTCACGATTAGCCTGGCATTGCGGGGCGGGAACATCGATGAGGCTAAGGATCAGCTTGGAGTGGCGGACATAACGGGGCAGTTGCTGAAGGAAGGTACGACCACTCTTAGTTCGCAGCAAGTTGCGGAGGCGGCGGCGCGCATGGGTAGCACGCTGGGCGTTACCGTGGGTGCGGACGAGACTACCGTGGTGATGGATGTTTTGTCGGAGAGCGGGGCGGATGCCGTGAAGTTGATGGCGGACGTTGTGGAGCATCCGCTGCTGCCGGAGGCGGAGCTGGCGCGGTTGAAGACGAATGTGCTGCGGGAGATCGCGGTGGCCAAGACACAGCCGGGGCAGATTGCTTTGGCGCGATTTCGCAAACTTATGTACGCGGATCACCCGTATGGGGATGTGCTGCCTACCGAAGTGAGCGTCAACAAGTTGACGATCGCGGATGCGAAGAAATTTTATGCGGCGAATTACGGGGCGGCGCGAGCACATTTGTACGTGGCGGGAAAATTTGATGTGGCGGCGGTGCAGAAGGCGATTGCGGCGAATTTTTCGGGTTGGGCCAAGGGTTCGGCGGCGGTAGAGAAGGCACCTTCGCCAAAGACGCAGAAGATTTTGGATGTGACCGACCGGCCGGGAGCGCCGCAATCTACTTTGTATGTGGGATTACCGGTGGCGGGCCCGACGAGTCCCGATAATGTGCAATTGATCGTCAGTAATGCGCTGCTGGGCGGTTCTTTTGCTTCGCGAATCACTTCGAATATTCGCGAGCAGAAGGGGTATACGTATTCGCCGCGAAGCCAGGTCTCGACACGGTATCACGATGCGTACTGGGTGGAAGTTGCGGATGTCACGACCAAAGATACGGGGGCTTCCTTGAAGGAAATTTTCGGGGAGATCACGCGGTTGCAGAAGGAAGCGCCTGGGGCGGCGGAACTGAAGGGGATACAGAGTTACCTTTCGGGGCTTTTCGTGATTCAGAATTCGACACGGCAGGCGTTGATCGGGCAGTTGCGATTTGTGGATTTGCAGGGATTGGGTGAGGATTATTTGAAGAATTATGTGCAGAGGGTGAATGCGGTTACGCCGGAGGAGGTGTCGGCGACTACCGCAAAGTACATTAAGCCGGAGTTGATGACGATTGTAGTGGTGGGGGATAAGGCGAAGGTTGGGGAGCAGTTGGGCCCATACGCGGGCGATGCGGGGAAATAGGCGGACCTGGCAAGACCGCAGCCGACGGGAGCAGCGTCCTGACGTTGACGCCGGGCGGAGCAAGCAAGCCCCGCCCATACAAGCGGTTCGGACCACTTCAGCGTTAAGGACGAGTACTCAGGCTTTTTGGGCGCGGCGGCGAGGATTTATCGGGGTGGGCGATTGTTTGGTACGGCGGGCTTTTTCGGCGTAGAGGTGTTGGTCGGCTTCTGAGAGCAGCTTTTCGATGCGCTCTCCTTCTCCATTGTAGATTGAAATTCCGATGCTGGCTGAGAGCGGGGGTGTCTCCGTGTCCGCGGCCAGGACTTCGCGAATACGGCTGGCTACCAGTTGCGCCTCGGATTCCTGGGATTCCGGCAGGACGAGCGCGAACTCGTCTCCGCCGTAACGTGCGGCGGTGTCGATGGAGCGGCAGTGAATGCGGAGGGTGTCAGCGAGGCGGCAGAGGGCTCGGCTGCCGACCAAGTGGCCGTAGGTGTCGTTGATTTTTTTCAGGCCGTCGAGATCGAGGAGGAGAACGGCGAAAGAGCGATTGTTGCGATTGGTGCGCTCGGTTTCGCTCTCGAGGACGTCGAGGAGACGGCGGTAGTTGGCGAGTCCTGTGAGCGGATCGCTCACGGCGAGGTGCTGGACTTGTTCGAAGAGGCGAGCGTTGTCCAGCAGCGCGCCGCCCAGTGCGACGGCGTAGCTTGCTACGGTGAGGGCTTGCGCGAGGACAAAGGGAGAATCCAATAGGCGCACAGATTGTGATGCGGCGAGCTGCGCGGCGACGTTCATCCAGGCCGCCGAATAGATGGCGCGGTCGAAGGCGGAATCTTCGATCTGCAGGCGGCGGCGAAACCACACGAGCGAGATCAGAAAAATTGCCGCGGGCAGCAGTTGCTGGGGATTCGGGATGAAGGCCATCGGGTGCGGAGAGGTCTCGGGAGGGAGACGGCGCAGTGCGGCGGTGATGAGATAGGTTAAGCCGACGACGGTCAGCAGTGCGCCGACAATTTCCAGGTGCGGGCGGCGAGAGCGCGGGAGAAAGTGCTCAACGAGCAGCGCGACGACAAGCAAGAGCCCCAAGACGATGCGGCCGGCCCACCACGAGACCGGCGCCCAGCGCAAGTGCACGGGCGCTTCCTGGAGGAATTGAAAGAACAGAAGACTGGAGGCAGTGAGCAGCGTGCCGGACAACAGGAAGCCGGAACCCAGGATGAGAGAGATGCGGTCCTGCGTGCCCTGGAAGCGAACTAGGGTGACGGCAGCGAAAACGAAAGCCAGCAGGCCGGTAGTGACCTGGAGATATCCCTGAAGGATGGGGTCGGATTGCAGTGGCACTACGCGCAGCCACATCGCCAGGAAAAAGACTATGAGGAAACCCGAGGCATGCGACAGAAAGGGCGTCGCGCTGTTGCGGTTCGAGGTGAGTGTGAGTGAGCCCTTGCCCATGATGATGTTTTTGACCGCGGCTGGGACCGGGCCCTCTCACACTATTAGACTCCGGATTTGGTCGGAGCGTTGCAGTGGAATGTGAGGAAATTCTCACTAAAAGGTACCGTCCTTTTGGCTTCGCTGACCTGTACGTTCGTACAGTTTTTTTTGCGCTAGCGTACTGAAGGAACGGAATTTTTTTCGGGGTCATGGCGCGCGTGTCGCGTGCTGGTGTTCGTGCTGGCTCGAGAAAACTTGGCGGACGCGGTCGAGAGTGTCGATTTCCGCGACGGCTTTGTCGCGACGCAGACGGACGATGCGCGGGAATCTTAGCGCAAAGCCGCTGTCGTGGCGATTTGACCGCTGGACATTGTTGAAGGCGACTTCCATGACGATGAGCGGGTCGACGGTGCGGACGTGGCCGTGGTCCTCGACGGTATGGGCCAGGAAAAATTCCGTCAGCTCGCGGATTTCGGCGTCGGTTACACCGGAGTAGGCCTTGCCGATATTGACGAGGCGATCGGCATCGCGCACGGCGAAGGTGTAGTCGGAGAGCAGGCCGCGACGTTTGCCGTGGCCGTATTCCGCGGCAGTGACGACGACGTCCAGCGTTGCGAGCGGGCGCTTGAGCTTGATCCAGAATTGGCCGCGACGGCCAGGCACATAAGGTGATTGCGGAGCTTTCGCGATGAGTCCTTCGTTGCCCTTGGCCAGCGCGGAGACAAAGGCATTTTCGATCTCCTCGGTGGTGGTGCAAAGTTCGGCGCGAGTGAACTGCAACTCGGGCTGCTCGAAGCTAGCGACGAGATCGGTTAGCTTCAGGCGGCGCTCGGCCAGCTCCAAGTCGAGGAGCGTTTGGCCATTTAGAAGGAGGAGGTCGAAAGCCACGAAACTAACGGGGATGCGCGTCGAGGTGAAGAGGTCGATCTGCTTGCGGCCCAGACGCTGCTGGAGTTCGGTGAAAGGAATGGCGCGGCCCTCACGCCAGCCGATGATTTCGCCGTCGAGGATGAAGTCGGCGGGGATTTTGCGGATGGGCCGGAGGAGTTCGGGGAATTCGGTGACGCGATCGAGGGTCCTTGAGTAAATTTCGACCTGAGTGCCGCGTTTGTGGACTTGAGCGCGGATACCGTCGAATTTTTCTTCCACGAGCGCGCCGGCTGGGAAGGCAGCGATCATTTCGGCGGCGGTGTCAACGGGACTCGCTAACATCACGGAGATTGGCCGAAAAGCCTCCAGCTGGACTTCAGCAAGCCGGCCAGCGGAGGCGAGGCGGAGCGTTTCGCCGATGTCGCCGGTCAGCATGTTAGCGCGCTGGACGGAAGGGATGGGCTGGCCGTAGCACTGCGCGATGGCTTCTTCGACCAGGCTTTCTTTCAAGCCGATGCGCAGCTCCGAAGTACAGAGTTTGATGAAATATTTTGCTTCGAGGGCGGAGAGTTGGCGAAGGGTTTGTTCGAACAGGGCTTGTTTGGCGGCGGGGCCTCGTTGCCGGCCCAGGGCGTCGTAGACCGCAGCGATGTCGGCAAGGGTTCGAGCTGACGGGGTTCGGTGAGCTTCCAGGATTTCTTCGGCGCCAGCGCCAATGTCCCCGTGGTGACGGAGAGTCGGTGCCAGTTCGTGTGGATCTTTTTTGGCAATGGCCGCGACAGCTCGCAACAGGATAGAGAAGCCGATGGAGAGGACGCGCTCTTCGCGGCGCGGGAAGACCCGACCGCACAAATACAGGGCGGCCAAGCCGGCATTTTCCGGAGAAGAAGCGCGGAGATAGTCCGCGACCAAGCGGATTTTTTCGGTTTTCTTGGTGGTGGCGGCGATGGCTTCGCAAAGCTGGCTGAAGCGGAACATGGGGATGGGTCTCAGTATCGCATGGAGTAATCGAGGCGAAGCCCAGGGGAAGATTGGTCTTGCGCGGTCGAAGGAGTTCGGGAGAAGATGCGTTTATTAAAACGATTGAATAAGAAATTCCTGTGGGTTCGGGCGGTGGGGCGACGTGTTGGAAGGCCTAATAGGCTTGCGGTGCTCCGCAACTATATTGGGGATCGTCGCGTTTCGTTCTTGGTCGGTTCCTTGGTCGGTTATGTTGGTTGAGATTCTTCGGACATCCTTGTCGGATGTCCTCAGAATGACAATTGCGAGGTGACGTTGGTAGCCCTGAGACGACACGAGGCGGATTGGTGGATTTTGCCGAGAAGGAGTGAGATTGAGCAGTGAAGCGGCGGTAATGACGAATGCTGCGCCGGGACTGCGGAGAACGCTCACGCTATGGGATTTGATTTTATACGGTGTGATTGTGATTCAGCCGGTGGCGCCGATGTCGGTTTTTGGTGTGTTGAGCGAGCGCGGGCGGGGCCACGTCGTGACGGCGATTTTGATCGCCATGGTGGCCATGCTGTTCACGGGGATCAGTTACGGACGGATGGCGCGAGCGTATCCGAGCGCAGGGTCGGCATTCACCTACGTGGCGCAGGAGATTCATCCAGGCGTTGGGTACGTAACCGGGTGGAGCATGGTGATGGACTACATGCTGAACCCGTTGATCTGCACGATCTGGTGCGCGCAGCAGGCACATGACTTTGCGCCGCACGTTCCGGTGTGGGGATGGAAGGTTTTCTTTGCGACGGTGTTCACGCTGCTGAATATTCGCGGGGTGAAGACCTCGGCGCGCATCAACGCAGGGATGGCGATTGGGATGGGCGCGGTGATCGCGGTGATCTTCGTGGCCGCGGCGCGATATATCCTCGGGCATCCGCACGACGAGCCGGGCTTTTTCACACGGCCGTTCTACGATCCACACACGTTCAGCTACAGCGCTCTTTTCGGCTGCACGTCGATCGCGGTGCTGACCTATATCGGCTTTGATGGCATTTCGACCCTTTCCGAAGAGGCGGAGAATCCCAGGCGCAACATTCTACTGGCCACCGTTTTAACTTGCGTGGTGATTGGAGTGCTTTCGGCAATTGAGGTATATGTGGCGCAGTTGATTTGGCCGGCATCACAGAAGTTTCCGGACGTCGACACGGCTTACGTTTGGGTGGCCGGGCGCACCTGGAAGCCGCTGTTTACCGTGGTGGGGCTGACGCTGCTGCTGGCAAACTTTGGATCAGGCATGGGCGCGCAGCTGGGCGCGGCGCGCTTGCTCTTCGGGATGGGACGCAGTAATGCATTGCCGAAGTCGTTCTTCGGTGTGGTAGACGCGAAGCACCGCGTCCCCCGTAACAACGTCTTCTTCGTGGGGGCAATCGTGCTCATCGGCGCCTTCTTCCTCTCGTACGGGCTGGGCGCTGAGATGCTGAACTTCGGAGCGCTGATTGCCTTCATGGGCGTCAATGCCGCAGCCCTGCTGCGCTACTTTGTGCGAGCGGATGAGAAGAAAGTCTGGAATCTCATCCCACCAGTCGTCGGATTTTTCATTTGCCTCGCCTTGTGGCTGAGCCTGAGCCGCCCAGCAATGATCGTGGGAAGCATCTGGATGGCAGTGGGAATCCTCTTTGGTGTGTGGAAAACGAAATGGTTCCGGGAGCCGCTGTCGTTTGAAGTGCCCGCAGAATAGGAGTTTGCGCGTGCAGGAGAGATTGCAAATTGGGTGACTCTAGCAGGATGATGATGCCCGCGGAGGAACCCCTTCCGGTGAAGCGGCCCAGCGGGAAGAATGCGGCTGTGACCATGCGTGATGTGGCGACGCAAAGCGGCTTCTCGCCAGCCACGGTTTCCATCGTACTCAACAACGCCCCGTTAGCGCGGTACATCGCGCCGGCAACAAAAAAGCGCATCGAGGAAGTGGCGCGGAAGCTGGGTTACCGGCCGAACGCAATGGCCAGGTTCCTGCGCAGCAAGCGAACGCACAGCGTGGGCGTTTTGTTTTTCGACATAACCGATCCCTTCTGCACGCTAGTTATGCGCGGGATCGAGAACACGCTTTATCAAGCTTCGTACGTGTCTATTTTCGCGGACGCGCACAACCAGCGAAATCGCTTTGAACGCTATCTGGAAATGTTGCTCGAGCGGCACGTGGAAGCGTTGATCGTAGTGGCCAACTGGCTGTTCGTCGATATTCAGCTGCTCGGCGACCTCAGCAAGCGCAACATTCCGGCGGCGACCATCGGATGGGAATTGCCGGGTGACACGATCAGCTCGGTGATGGTCGATAACGAAGCCGGAGCGCGATTGGCGCTGGAGCATTTGTACCAGCTTGGACATCGGAAGATTGCGTTTATCCGCGGGCCAAAAATGCTGATTGATAGCGGGCCGCGATGGCGCGGGATTCAGAAATTTGCGCATGGCGCCGGATTGGAGATCGATCCGGCGCTGATTCAGCAACTGCCGGAATCACTCGATCCGAATTCGAGCTTCGAAAGCGGGTTTCGATTCGCCGAGGAGCTGTTGCAGCGCAAGAAGCGCTTTACCGCCATGATGGCGTTCGACGATTTAACGGCGTTCGGCGCGATCCGGGCTTTGACCAAGGCGGGCATCAAGGTTCCGGAACAGTGTTCGGTGACCGGCTTTGACGACGTGGCGCTGTCGTCGCTTTCGGCGCCGTCGTTAACGACCGTGCGGCAGCCGATGGAGGCGATGGGCGAACTAGCGGTGAATATCGTTATGGAAGGCATTAACGCCTCATTGGAAAAACGCGAATGGAATATCGTCAGTCATAAAATGAGTCCGGAATTAGTAATTCGGGAATCGACGCGAGCGGTTTCCCTTACAGGGTCGGACGATTGAGCTTGCGGCTTGCAGCCGCGCGGCCCCTCAGCATCGAACCACCAAAAATCAGGACTTCAAAAAAAAACAGCGCGAGCCGAGGGGCTCGCGCTGTTGTGCATACACCGGCTGAGCGATACATCCCGCCAGTGCGGCTTGATTATTGAGGAGGAATGAAGACCGCCGAAGGAACGATAAACTCTACATTCGGGATTTCGGTGGTCACTTTGATTCGGACAAACTTGCCTTTCTTTCCGCCGTTGCCCGCGAACGAGAGCAGATACTGGTTTTCGAGGTGACCTTCGATTTCTTCGAAGTAGGGCTTCAGGGTCACCGGTACTCCAGAACCCAGATAGTAGGATTCGGCGCCGGTCTCTTCGGAAAGCCGGCTGAGATTCGATTGGGAGTTGAAGACACGGAAGAAACCGCGGCCTACGTGTCCGGCATCAGGGTAATAGATCGTCCACACGTTGATGTTCTTTTTTTGTGCTCGCTCCACCGTGGAGTCCAGATCCGGATCGATCGGATCGAATCCACCGCGGAAGTAGTCAACGCCGGAGGAGATCAGGATGATCGAGCGGCGATCACCGCCGTGGTCCGGCCAACGCTTGATCCAATCCTGCACTGAAAGGTACGGGCTGTTGAACGCGCCGCCACTGCCCAACGGTATGCGCAGGGCCTTAGCCGCGCGGGCGTGGTCTTGTGTGAAGTCTTGAGCGACTTCGGCTGCGCCGTTTCGGGAGTAGGCCACCGATACGTAGGTGCTTTGCGGTTGCGCGTTGATAAATGCTTTCAGATCATTCCACTGGCTGGCAACTTCCTGATCCAGCGAGTCGTCGATGAGGATGGCGAGGAAGAGCGTTTCTCCGCGCGTCCAGTCGGCTACTTGCAGGCGTTCCTTTCCTTGAAACAGTTGTACGTCGTCCTTCTTGATTGGCGGCGGGGGCTGCTTTTTTCCAACCGCCGTAACGGTGACAACGCTGGCCGCGCCACGTCCTGGCGGTGCCATGATTGACCCAAGTAATGCTGCGGACATAGCAACGTACGCGAGTATCCGCACCGACCGAGATATTCCATTCATCAAAGTTTCCTTCCTCTCATCCCTGTTTATTAGATGCAGGAATGGGTGAAATCGCGTACATTCCTGTGGCGCGATGGCCTGTTCGAGGACGTTACTCGTGGCGCGCAGCAATTCATGGCGCCACATGTTGGATGACTACGCGATTGCAAATGATACGAAAAATCAGGGGTGAGTAGTGAAGGCCTATATCGGAGCGATCGACCAGGGCACGACCAGCACGCGCTTTATGGTGTTTGATCGGTCGGCGCGCATTGTTTCCGTGGCGCAGAAAGAGCATGAGCAGATCTTCCCGCGGCCGGGCTGGGTGGAGCACGATGCGCTCGAAATCCTGCGGCGAACTTACGAAGTGATCGGAGAAGGGCTGGAAAAACGCGGTTTGCAGGCGTCGGACCTGGCGGCCATTGGAATCACAAACCAGCGCGAAACTACGGTGGTGTGGGATCGAAAAACGGGCGAACCGGTGACGAATGCTCTCGTGTGGCAGGACACTCGCGTGGCGGACGACGTGGCCCATTTCGCAAGTCAGGGGGGACAAGGTCGGTTTCGCGCGCAGACGGGACTGCCGCTGAGCACCTATTTCAGCGGTTTGAAGCTGCGATGGATTCTGCAGAATGTTCCCGACGCGCCTGCGCGAGCTGCGACGGGCGAATTGCTCTTCGGAAACATCGACACGTTTCTGGTCTGGAATCTTACCGGCGGGCCAAACGGCGGGCAGCACGTCACGGACGCGACCAATGCCAGCCGCACGCAACTCCTGAATCTGAAAACGCTGGATTGGGATACGGAGATGCTTGCTGCCTTCGATATTCCTCGCGCCATGCTTCCCAAGGTTCGATCGAGCAGCGAGGTGTATGGAACGGCTACGCTGCCGGCGATTTCCGGAGTGCCGATCGCGGGAATTCTCGGAGACCAGCAGGCCGCGCTCGTCGGACAAACCTGTTTTCGACCCGGTGAGGTCAAGAACACCTATGGCACCGGTTGTTTCTTGTTGATGAATACGGGCGCACGCATCGTGCCTTCGAATTTCGGTTTGCTGACAACCGTAGCTTACAAAATGGGGGATGAACCGGCTTGCTACGCGCTCGAAGGGAGCATCGCGATTACGGGCGCGTTGGTGCAGTGGCTTCGGGACAACCTCGGGATCCTCGAGAAAAGTTCAGACATCGAGCCCCTGGCGCGCAGCGTCGAGGACAACGGTGGTGTCTACTTCGTCCCGGCGTTTTCCGGTTTGTACGCTCCCTATTGGAAAGAGAGCGCACGCGGCGTGATTGCCGGGCTGACGCGATACGCGAACAAGGGCCATCTGGCGCGCGCGGTGCTGGAAGCCACAGCATTCCAAAGCCGCGAAGTTGTGGAGGCAATGGAAATGGATTCCGGGATTTCGCTGGAGTCCCTGCGCGTGGACGGCGGGATGGTGGTAAACGATCTGCTGATGCAGTTTCAGGCCGATATTTTGAATCGCGAAGTGGTGCGCCCGGTAATTCAGGAAACAACGGCATTGGGCGCGGCCTACGCGGCAGGACTTGCCGTGAAGTTTTTTTCGGGGCTGGAAGAATTGCGAGCCAATTGGGCCGTCGATCGCACCTGGAAGCCGCACGTCGAGGAGTTGCGCCGCGATATGTTGTATCGGCAATGGAAAAAGGCCGTTACGCGATCGTTTGATTGGACCGATTCTTGACCGCGGCAGAGAGGACAACATAATGACGTCGCCATTCCTGGGAGAGTTCCTGGGGACCATGATTCTCGTGCTGCTGGGTAACGGCGTGGTGGCCGGCGTGGTGCTGAAACGTTCGAAGGCGGAAGCGAGTGGCTGGATGGTGATCACCGCGGGCTGGGCCTTCGCGGTGATGGCGGGAGTGTTTACTTCGATCGCGTGTGGCAGTAGCGACGCGCACCTGAATCCCGCGGTAACCTTGGGTTTTGCGGTGCGCGCGGGAGATTTCGGGAAGGTCGTACCGTATATCGCGGCGCAGATGCTTGGCGGCGTAATGGGCGCGGTGTTGGTTTGGCTGCACTATTTGCCGCACTGGAAAGAGACTCCGGATGCCCCCGCGAAGTTGGCTTGTTTCTGCACGGCGCCTGCGATTCGTAGCTTGATTCCAAATCTCGTCAGCGAAATTATCGGGACTTTCGTCCTTGTTTTCGTGGTGGGCGCGATTTTTTCGAAGAGTGTGGCCTCCACCGGGCCAGGCAGCTTGGGACCTTACCTGGTGGGGTCGCTGGTGTGGGGGATTGGGCTTTCCCTTGGAGGCACGACCGGGTATGCGATCAATCCGGCGAGGGATTTAGCACCGCGAGTGGCACACGCAATTTTGCCGGTTGCGGGGAAGGGCCGATCGGACTGGGGCTATGCGGCGATTCCGGTAGTCGGGCCGCTCTTGGGAGGCGTCCTGGCAGGGTTGCTTCTTCGAGCCCTGGCCATCTAGCGGCGTCGGCTCGTTCTCTCTTTGGCCTATTAGCTTAGATGCGGAGAGTGGTTCCAATATCTAACTATAGACAGAACGAAAGTCCCATTGACGCATATTGGTTGGCGGGCCTACCTTGGGAGAGCGGGGAGCCTCGTCGCTTCGGCCGTACTTATGAGTGATTCCAACATCAATCCTGTGCATCCTGTCCCTCCTTCTTTGGACCCCGGCGAGCAAGAGCTGGCCGCAGAACTTTCCCACATTCAGAAGCGCGATTCCTGGGTAAGTCGCTACTCCATCGTCGTTAGCCTGTTGCTGGTCGCCGCAATCGGCACTCTCGCGGTTTTGGCCCTGCGCCAAGGGGGCTCGCCCTTTTACAAGGTCAGGCTAACGGAAGCGATCTTCGGCCTGATTGCTTTGATCGTGCTGTTTAACGTGTACATGATCCGGCAGGAAATTCTGATCAAGCAACTGCGCACCCATTTGTCGGAGAAACAGGGGCAGTTTTACAACCTCCGCAACCTGTCGATGATCGATCCGCTGACGGGCTTGTACAACCGGCGCTTTGCGGAACAGCGACTGGCCGCGGAGGTCTCCCGTTCGGAACGCATGGGGCATCCACTGGCGCTATTGATGCTGGATTTGAAGGATTTCAAGCAGTTGAATGAAAGCAGCACCCGGGAAGTGGGCGATGAGGCGCTGAAGGCCTTTGCCAGCAAACTGAGCAGGGTTATCCGCGGGTCCGATTTAGCTGTGCGACTGGACTCCGACAAATTCATGATTCTTCTGCCGGAATGCACTTCCGATCAGTTGCAGCGGGTCCTCGGACGTCTCAGCCCGTTCGAACTCGATTGGAACGGCGCAAAGATTCCGGTGACCTTCACGGCTGCCTGGAAGCAATATCAACTGGGAGAGAGCGCCGAGGAATTCCTCACTCGAGTGGACCTTGGCATGGCTGCCGCTAAAAAAGCCGGCAGCAAAGCCCCTTACTTCGAAACCCTAAGTCTCTAGCTACTTCAAAACTGGGCGCTCGTCCGTTATCCGTAATAAAAATATTCGCAGATTTGCCGCATGGATGATCCCGTCCGCGTGCGCAGTCCTCAGAGCGTCGGAATTGTGCATAGCCCATTCGACAGCGTGCTCGAGGGGCCTTCGGAGAACCCCTGCCATTCCCTTTTGTGGGCCCTGCATTTTCACTCTTGGCGAGGATGGTCACACCTCGTTTTCCCTTCCGCGAACGACCAAAAACACTCTTCGGACCCGCAACCCGGTGTACAATGCGCGATGCCGAATTCTAAAATCGGCGCATCAATACGCTCGAAGAAATTCTCCGAACGCCGCGGGAAGTCCTGCGGTGGCGGACCATACGGAAAGATCGTCGCCGCCTTTCGTGGGTTCACCGGGAAAATCGGCATTGGGGAAATGGAGGGAAAACGGAAGATGGCTCTCCCCACGGACAAGCACTTCACGGCACGCGTTATCGACCGCAAAGACCTGTCGGAAGATCTGTGGCTCGTGCGTGTCGATCCTGGCGGACCATTCCAGTTCAAGGCTGGGCAATACGCCACGCTGGGCGTCGATCACGGCGAGAAACGCATCGAGCGCGCTTATTCCATCGTGTCTTCGCCGTATGAAGAAGGGCTGCTTGAGTTTTTTGTCGAACTGGTGCCCCATGGCGAACTGACACCGCATCTTTATAAGTTGCACGAAGGTGACATGCTGCTTTGCCGCAAGATTGCCAAGGGGCGCTTTACCTTGGATTTGCGAAGCGGGCGAACCAATCATTTGTTGCTCGCCACGGTCACCGGCATTGCCCCGTTCGTCAGCTACGTGCGCACGTTGTACCAGGATTGGAAATCCCGCAACAGCGCGATGCCGGGAGACCACAAGTTATTTTGCCTACAAGGCGGCAGCCGCTCCTGGGAATTTGGATATCGCGAAGAGCTCGAGCGCGTCGCTGCCGAAGTACCCTGGTTTAAATATGTCGCGACCATCAGCCGCCCTTGGGAAGATGCCTCCTGGAAAGGCGAGACCGGCCGCGTCGATGACTTGGTCCGCAAATATATCGACGAATGGAACCTGCGGCCAGAAAACACCACCGGCTATCTTTGCGGCCATCCCAGTATGTGCGAAAACGGCCAAGGTATCCTGAGGCGCGCCGGCTGGCCCAAAGGCTCGACGTTTGAAGAGGTCTACTTCATTCCTGGGAAGGAAGCCACGGAGTGATGGAGGCGCGTAGTAACCACCAGCGCGGTAACCAACAGACGGATATGCCGGCCATTCCCGCGTCGTTCCTGCATATCAAGGGTTGGCAGCACAAATCTAACAAGGTCAGGCAACCCGGTGTACAATGCCGCGCGGTCCCGAGACCCACGGCGAGATGATCTTGATCGGTTTTGACCGGTATCGGAGGATTCTCCATGATTGTTGGTGTTCCCCGAGAAAACTTCCCTGGGGAGCGGCGCGTCGCGCTGGTACCCGCGGCGCTGGCCAATCTCGCAAAAGCAGGGATGGAAATTGTCGTGGAAGCAGGCGCAGGCGCGGAGGCTGGCTACCCTGACACCGAATATGCCGCCAAAGGCGCCAAGATCATCCCCCAACGTTCCGAAGTTTTTCGAGTAGCGGATATTATCGTGCAGGTGCTGGCCCACGGCGCCAACGACAAAACCGGCAGCTCCGATCTACCTCTTTTCCATCGCGATCAGATTCTCGTGGGATTTCTACGGCCGCTCGGTTCGGTGCAAAGCATCACAGAGATCGCCTCAAGAGGGATCACTTCGTTTTCCGTGGAGCTCATGCCGCGAACGACGCGCGCCCAGAGCATGGATGCACTGTCCATGATGGCCACGGTCTCGGGATACAAGGCTGTTATCGTCGCAGCGGACACGCTCCCGAAGCTATTCCCGATGCTCACGACCGCCGCCGGCACCATTACTCCCGCGCGCGTGTTGATCCTGGGCGTGGGCGTCGCTGGACTACAAGCGATCGCCACGGCGCGACGCCTGGGCGCTGTGGTTTCGGCATACGACCTGCGCCCGGTCGTGAAGGAGCAAGTGCAGAGCCTTGGCGCGCGCTTCGTGGAACTGGCCATCGAAGCGAAGGACGCGCAAGACGCCCGCGGTTATGCCACCGCCCAGGACGAAAGCTTCTATCGCCGGCAACGCGAACTGCTCGGGAAGGTGATCGCGGAACACGATGTAGTAATCACCACGGCTGTAATTCCTGGCAAAAAAGCCCCAACGCTGGTCACCAAAGAAATGGTGGCGGGAATGGCGCCCGGTTCGGTAATCGTCGATTTGGCGGCTGAGCGCGGCGGAAACTGTGAATTGACCCGCGCCGGTGAGACAACCATCGAGCACGGCGTCACCATCATCGGATGGGTGAATATGGCCAACGGAGTTCCTTATCACGCCAGCCAGATGTACGCGCGCAATCTAACTTCTTTTCTGGCCTTGCTGGTGAAAGAAGGAAAGGTGCAACTCAACCTGCAGGACGACATCATCCGCGAGACCCTGACCACGCAGGGCGGCGAGATCGTCAACGCCAGAGTCCGGGAATTTTACTCCCTGCCGGCTTTGGTGCGACAGGAGGGCGCGAAAAAATGAAGCTGGACCTGATCACCGGCCTTTACGTTTTCATGCTAGCCGCCTTCATTGGATTTGAAGTGATCCGGCGGGTGTCACCCCTTCTGCACACGCCGTTGATGTCGCTGACCAACGCCCTGGATGCCATCGCGGTTGTCGGCGCGATCATCCTTGCAGGCGAACACAAGAGCAACCTCGCGGCAATCCTTGGGACCATCGCCATCGTGGCGGCCACCAGCAACGTCGTGGGTGGGTTCATCATCACCGACCGCATGCTGAAGATGTTCAAATCCAGCGGGCCCAAAAAATAATGACCAACTTTCTGGGCACCGACACCGTCATTGAAGTCACCTATCTGATCGCCACCGCGCTTTTCATTCTCTCGCTGAAGTGGCTCAGCTCTCCGGCGACCGCGCGCCGCGGCGTATTCGCCGGCGAAGCGGGCATGGCGCTGGCCGTCGGCGGCACTCTTCTACACCGCGGCATCATCGACTACAAATTGGTCGCGATCGGGCTGGTAGTCGGAACCATCATCGGCATCCCGCTGGGCAAAGTACAGATGACCGCGGTGCCCCAGCGAACCGCGCTGAGTCATGCATTTGGAGCTTTGTGCGTCACGCTGGTGGGTACCGCTGAATTCTATTTACGCGCCCCCAATATCGAACCTTTCATGATGGCCGTGCTCGCGATGGAAGTGATCCTGGGCTCTTTGACCTTCACAGGCAGCCTGATGGCCGCGGGAAAACTCCAGGAAGTGTTGCCACAGCGGCCCATCACCTACAAAGGGCAGAACTTCGTCAATTTGGCGATGCTGGGAATCGCGGTGGCTATTGCCGTCATCCTGGTAATCCACCCGGAACAGACGCGGCTCTTTCCGGCGATGATTTTCATTCCGTTAGTTTTCGGCGTGATGCTGGTGATTCCCATCGGCGGCGCGGACATGCCGACGGTAATCTCCCTGTTGAATTCCTACGCCGGGCTTTCCGCGGCAGCGATGGGTTTTGTGCTCAACAGCAAACTGTTGATCATCGCCGGAGCGCTCGATGGGTCGTCGGGGTTCATCCTCTCGGTCATTATGTCCAAAGCCATGAACCGCTCGTTCACAAACGTGCTATTCGGCGGCTTCGGGCAAATTCAGGCCGTCGCCACAGGCGTAAAGGAAGCACCACCGGTGCGCAGCGCGACGCCAGAAGAAGCCGCCGGAATCCTGGCCGCGGCCAGCAAAGTGGTCATCGTTCCCGGTTACGGAATGGCCGTCGCCCAAGCGCAGCACAAAGTGCGCGAACTTTATGATTCGCTAACCAAGCGTGGTGTCGACGTGACCTTCGGCATCCACCCCGTCGCCGGCCGCATGCCGGGCCACATGAACGTCTTGCTTGCGGAAGCCGACATTCCTTACGACAAGCTGCTGGAAATGGATCAGGTGAATGGTGACCTTCCGCAGACCGACGTGGCACTGATCATCGGCGCGAACGATGTGACCAACCCAGCCGCGCGCACCGATCCGGGCAGCCCCATCTATGGCATGCCCATTCTGGACGTGGACAAGGCGCGCACGGTGATGGTCATTAAACGCAGCATGGCCGCCGGCTTCGCGGGGATTGATAACCCGTTATACTATCTGGACCGGACGCTGATGCTCTTCGGAGATGCCAAACAGTTCGTAAGTTCCGTCGTAAGAGAGCTTTCCGGTGGCCACGGGGAGTAGGCCGAGGTTACCTACAATCCTGTAAGCAGTTCGATACAACATTCACTGTATGGAGCACGGGCTCCGTTCAGGCTTTAATCATCACTCGTGGCGTTCGCCCCCCCTCGCGGAATCTCACGAAAAAACTCTAAATTTACTGGACTGACCGATAGTGAGCACCGGACCTGACTTTGCAACCTCCGAGGTAGTATTGGCATACCTGCCTGAAGAGCAGGCAAAAAATGCGCATGGCCGCCCATGGGCTGCCGCGCTCGACAGTCTGCTCGATCGCGCAACGACCTGGTGGGTCTGTCTGGGCTTGATGCTTGGCGCTCTGCTCGTCCCGCTCGTCGCTGTCGAAGTTCCGCCACTCACCGACTATCCCAATCATCTCGCGCGCTGCTATTTGCTGGCATTCGGCAATTCCGATCCCACGCTGCGCCAAATGTTTTCGGCGCATTGGCAAATCATTCCCAATATTGGCGTGGACCTGCTCTTGCCGAAACTGATGCATCTGTTTCCGCCTTTGCTCGCTGGCCGCATCATGCTCATCTTCTGTCTGCTCGTGCCCACGACCGGCGCGATCGCCTTAAGCCGCGCCTACTTTAGGCGGCGCTCCCTCTGGCAAATTGCCGCGGGTTTCGCAGCCTTCAATGTGTTGTTCTTAATGGGCTTCATGAACTTTGAGTTGGGAATTGGAATTGCCCTGTGGGGCGCGGCCGCATGGATTCGATACCGGGAACAAAATCCAGCACTTGCGATTGCTTCCGCCGTCATTCTGGCGCCCATTGTGTTCTTTTTTCATCTGTTTGGATTCTGTTTTTACGCGCTACTCGTCGGCTCGTACGAATTTTCCGTCTTGCTAGAGAGAAGCCTGCAATCGAACTTTGACGTGCGCTACGCTGCAAAGCGGGTTGCGGCGTTCGGCTTGGCTATGATCGTTCCAGCGCTTCTTTATCGCGCCTCACCGCTCGAAAAAGTCGATGCTTCGCCTACCTGGGTTTCTCTCCCAAAGAAGCTATATCTCGCGTTTGACTCCGTCTTGGAATATTCATCTCTCTTCGATTTGCTAGTAGCTGCATCATTGCTGGCATTTCTGATTTTCTGCGTGATGAATGGGCGGGCTCGCGTTTCCAAGGCTGCGCTCGTCTGCTGCACGGCCCTGCTGTGCGTCTACTTGGTCACTCCCGTGTCGTTCAAGGGCGTCCACTTTGTGGACACTCGGTTGCCCGTCATGCTGGGGTTCATGATATTTGCTGGTTTCATGCCCAGAGGCCTGAACGCGCGCGAGCGCACCGCCGCAGTAGCATTTTTTGCCATTCTGTTTATAGCTCGGGTGGCCATCATCACCAACGCATGGGTAAACTCCCAGCGTGATCTTACTGATCTTCGCCAAACGATCGCATCGGTCACCCCGGGCAGCCGCGTTCTCGCCGCCGATGTAAAATACTCAGACAATCCGAAGTGGTACTGGGACATGCCCGCGAGCCGTCGCCTGCCGGAAGTCGCACCAACCTATTGGCACCTCGCATCCTTTGTTCTCCTTGACCGCCATGCTTTCTGGCCCAACATTTTCGCCGAGGAATCGCAGCAGCCCATCGCTATCCGGGAGCCCTATCGCGACCTGGAAGCCGTCCGCAGCCCGCCCCTCCACTACACGGATCTCGCAATGAGCGACGTGCCGCCGACCGAACTAGAGCACTTTCCCTATCTCACGGGCTGGAAGGATAAATTTGACTATGTGCTCGTGCTAAATGCAGAGGGAGCGCCGGATCTGGAGCATTTTCTCCCCAATCAGCTCCAACTCCTGCATCGCCAAGGGATTGCCGCACTGTTTAAAATCAAGAAGTAATTCCGGAAGGAATAAAAGTTCACAGCTTCGAGGCGACAATTTGGTTGCCGCAGCCCATCGACGACATACTCTTTTTTTTGCCAACGCCCCGCAGCCGTACGTTGACCGAATTATTTGGCGAAGCAAAACACACGTAGTTTGTGCGCAAATTGTGGCTCTTTGGCAAGTCGATTAGTTTGTTAAAGATAGGACCGCAATCAGGCTAGTGGCGACAGGGTTGTACACTGCCTTTGCCATCCGCGACTGATTTTTCCGGGACCGCGCGCATCGCCGAGGCCGGTCCGTCAAAGCGGCGGCGAATCGATCGCACCGCAGAACTGATACGGAGTCGCCGGGGACGGTGGTCCCATCCCGGTCGGGGGCTCATCGTATCTCGTTCCCGAAAGATGTCCAGGGCAAAAGAAATGCTGGCGAAAATCAACAGCAAGTTGACCAGCGAACCGGCGCTCAAATCAAACGCGCGCTCGAAGATCCAGGCAAGCAGCAAAATCATTCCAACAACCACGAGCATTTGGAGCTTCCAATCACTCCCGAGACTGACTTTGCACATCGCGGCGCGCCATCAACCTATCCGACGCGAGTCCGCTCGATGTCTAGCCGAGCCCCAGGAGAAATTCTCCGTCGGGCCGATACCTCTACGCTCTTCATTATTTTCACTGCCACCGAAAACAAAAACCATAGACGAAAGTACCGATTTTACTAGGCCGGGGACCCGAGTAAACATAGTACCGAGCAGCCGGGGACCATTAGTACCTGTCGGCTAGGACCTGCCTGCCGGCACTCTCTCGCCACCGATTCGGAGCAGTCAGGTATTGGTGGATTCTAGGAGGGGGCCTTTTGCTGACGTAATCGAGCGACCACCAACTTGATCTCCTCGTAGGTAACCTGTTCGGGCAATGCGTCCTTGAGCGGCTTGAGACGTTCCATGCCCAGGCGGATACAAGCTTGCCCGATCTTTTCCTGATGGTCGCCGTGAATCCAGCCGGGCTCGAAGTCCACCTCGCCACGTTCCACCATGACGGCGACCATCGAGGCAACCGTGCTGAGCTGGCGCCCGCGGATTTGCGCGATCTCTTCGAGCGTACGGCCCTCCTCCAATAATCTCAGCGTTTCGCCCGCCGGATCGGACGCGCGGCCGGGCGCTTCCGTAGCCCTGGCTCCCTTGCGAAATCGACCCAGCGCGTCCAGGATCTCCTGACCGTACAGGTCCGTTTTCCGCTCGCCAAAACCGGGCACACGTCTTAGCTCGGACAGCGACTTGGGTTTGACGCGACACAATTCCGCCAGCGAAGTGTCGTGCATGATGATGAACGCGGCGACGCCATGCTCCCTAGCAGTTGTGCGCCGCCACTCGCGAAGATATTCCTGCAGGTCGCGGTCGGCCTCCGATAGCGGGCTGTCCGTTCTCGGCGAAACTGCGATTCTGAGGGTGCCCTTGGACCCGGCCGCCGCCGCTGCAGCGCGCCGCCTTGGCCTTTGCGCTTGCAGCGGTTCAGCTAGCCACGGAGGCGTCGCCCCACACACATCGCACGCGCCGCACGATTTCCATTTCGCGGTCTCCCCGAAGTGTGCGCAAATCTGGAGGTGCCGGCAAGCTTCCGCTTCGGCGAACCGTCGAACCACATGATAACGCTGCCATGAGCGTTCTTTCTCGGCCGCATCGCTCATTTCACCGATGAAATAGGCCAGCAAGCCCACATCTTTCTTCCGCCATAGCAGAAGGCAATCGGCCGAAAGCCCGTCCCGGCCCGCGCGGCCAGCCTCCTGGTAGTACTGCTCGACCGATTTGGGCAGCGACAAGTGAATCACCGCGCGCACCGCGGCTTTGTTGATGCCCAATCCAAACGCAACCGTGCCCACGAGGACCCGCACTTCGTCGGACATCCAGCGTTCTTGATTACGGCGGCGCGCGTCGCTATCCATTTTCCCGTGATAAGCGATGGCCGGGATTCCCTGCCCTTCCAGGAAGTCCACCGTCTCTTCCACGCGATTAATTGTCGGCGCGTAGACGATCACGTTGCTGTCCCCATAGTTTCGCAAGGCCCGCAATAACAGCGCCGATTGGGCGCGGGCTTCGCATTCCTTGACGATGTACCGGAGGTTCGGGCGGTGAAAGCTGGCGATGTATTTGTCGGGGTTGCGGAGTTGGAGCTGGGCCATGATGTCGTGGCGGACCTGGCGCGTGGCGCTGGCCGTAAAGGCCGCGATGGGTCGGTCGGGGAAGTGGGTACGCAGCGAACTTAGCTGGCGATACTCCGGTCGAAATTCGTGTCCCCACTCAGAGATGCAATGCGCCTCATCAATGGCGAACAGCGAGATTGGAACGCGCTTGAGCCACTCCACGGTGTCGACGCGTGCCAGTCGCTCCGGAGAAAGATACAGGAGCCGGAACTCCCCGTCCGCGGCCTGGCGCATGACTTTCGTCTGGCGCTCCGGCGCCGTCGAGCTATTCAGCACGGCTGCGGCAATTCCCATCTGCGTGAGCTGCGCCATCTGGTCCTGCATCAACGCGATCAAAGGAGAAACGACGACGACCGTTTGCCCGGTCAACATCGCGGCAGGTAGTTGATAACAGAGCGACTTGCCGCCGCCCGTAGGCATCACCACACAGGCATCCCGCCCTTCCATCAGGCTGGCCACAATACGTTCCTGCAATGGGCGGAATGACTCGTAACCCCAGTAACGCTGGAGGGCCGCGAAAATATCGTCTCGCGATACCATTCGGTTTAGTCTACCTAATTTACAACTATCTTCGATTACGGATCCTGTGCGAGCAGCGGCGCCGCGACGCATCTCTTGGCCATCGCTCCCGATGGCTTCGCATGCTGTATTCTACGCGAGCGCTCTCTCGAATAGTCACGCATTGCTCTTCGGGGGCCGGACATAGCCCTTGACATCCCCGACGGAAGGAAGTATCCAGCATCGGCAACTGTAAGGGCGCAAAGGATGAGCACCGTGGCGATGTCCTGATCCGACTGTAACTGCATCCAAGACAATCCGCTCAATCCGGTTCGATATTTCTGCTCTCGGGAGGACCGCTGTGACCTGGACACAAGTCTATGACCCACTTGGCCATTGGTGGCTTTCCACGCTAGTGGCGGCGATACCCGTGTTGGTGCTGCTCGGGGCACTGGGAGCGTTGCGCATCAAGGCGCATTACGCGGCGTTACTTGGGCTGGCAGCTTCTTTATTGATTGCGGTCGGCGTGTTCGGAATGCCCTTGAAGATGGGGGTCACGGCCGGGATCTACGGCATGTGTTACGGCCTGTTCCCTATCGGCTGGATCATCCTGAATGTCATCTTCATGTACGACCTGAACTGCGAGGCCGGACGCTTCAAGATCTTGCAGGACAGCTTGATGGGCATCACACAGGACCGTCGCCTCCAACTTGTCTTGATTGCTTTTGCATTCGGCGCGTTTTTCGAAGGCGCGGCAGGATTCGGAACGCCCGTGGCCGTGACCGCGGCCATCCTGATTGGATTGGGATTCAAACCGTTACAAGCCTCCGGGCTTTCACTGATTGCCAACACCGCTCCTGTCGCTTTCGGGGCCCTCGGGACCCCACTCGTCGCACTTGCGGGCGTCAGCGGACTAAATCTAGTGCAACTCAGTGGGATGGCCGGGCGAATACTGCCGTTCTTTTCCGTGCTAGTGCCGTTCTGGCTGATCTGGACTTTCGCCGGATTCGACGGAATGCTTGAAGTCTGGCCAGCCGTGTTGGTGGCGGGCGTATTTTTCGCGATCCCGCAATTTATCGTTTCGAACCTGCACGGCCCATGGCTGGTGGATGTTATCGCGTCGGTATGCTCGATGGGCGCGGTAACGATCTTGCTCTTGGTGTGGCACCCAAAGCGAATTTGGGGTCTGGAAGGACACGAATCCGACCGCGCCGCCAGAGGAACACACGGACATCCCACCGCCGAAGTCGTGAAGGCGTGGACCCCGTGGGCCATTTTGAGCGTGCTGGTTTTTGTATGGGGACTTCCCTCCGCCAAGGCTTTTCTTGACAAGATCTCCATCTTCAAAATTCCCGTTGCGGGGCTGCACAACCTGATCCTCCGCGTGCCTCCAGTAGTAGCCAAGCCTACGGCCGAGGCGGCGATTTTCCAGCTGAACTGGCTCTCCGCCTCAGGAACTGGCATCCTCATCGCCGCAATCATTTCCGGATTCCTGATGGGCTTCGGCCCTTTGCAGCTCTTGCGGCAATACGGCAAGACCTTGTACAAGGTCCGTTTCTCTCTGCTCACTATTTCCGCCATGATGTCCATCGGATTCATGACGCGCTATTCCGGTCTGGACGCTACCATGGGCCTGGCTTTCGCGCGCACTGGCATGCTGTATCCCTTCTTTGGCACGCTGCTGGGCTGGCTAGGCGTGGCACTCACAGGTTCCGACACATCGTCCAACGTGCTCTTCGGTAGCTTGCAGAAAATATCCGCCACGCAAGTGGGCGTGTCACCTATATTGATGTGCGCCGCCAATAGTTGCGGCGGCGTGATGGGCAAGATGATCGACGCGCAAAGCATCGTGGTAGCCAGCACCGCCACGGAATGGTACGGCCACGAAGGCGACATCCTGCGTTACGTCTTCTTCCATAGCATCGCTCTGGCCTCGCTGGTGGGCGTCCTGGTGTTTTTACAGGCCTACGTTTTCCCATTTACGAAAATGGTCATTCATTGACCGTCGAGCATCCTCATTATTACTCATTGTCCGTCGCGTTCGCGCCGTTTGACGTACCCGAACCGATGGGGCAAGCTTCTCTTTCTCCTCAATTGTGACGTGGGGAGCAGCCGCCCAGCCGCGGAAAGGCCAGTGTGGACGCTCGCATCATTCAAGAACTGCGCGCTATTGTCGGCACCCGTGGCCTGATCACTTCCCCCGAAGAGCTTCACACCTACGAATGCGACGCGCTGACGAATTTTCGCGTCGTACCGCTCGGCGTGCTGCTCCCCGAGTCCACCGATCAAGTCCAATCGATCCTCCGCGTCTGCCATCGCGAGCGCATCCCATTTGTCGCCCGCGGCTCCGGAACCGGCCTGAGTGGCGGCGCCCTGCCCGTCGAAAACGGCGTGGTCGTCAGCCTGACCCGCATGAACCACATCCTCGAAATCGACTTTCCCAATGCCCGTGTAGTCGTCGAACCGGGCGTCATCAATCTCGATATCACCGGCCGCGTCGCGCCACACGAATATTTCTACGCCCCTGACCCCTCGTCGCAATCGGTCTGCAGCATTGGCGGCAACGTCGCCGAGAATTCCGGCGGAGCCCATTGCTTGAAATATGGATTCACCACGACCCACGTCCTCGGCCTGGAAGTCGTGCTCCCCGATGGAACGCTCGCGCACCTTGGCGGCAAATCCCTGGATGCGCCAGGATACGATCTCGCCGGCGTGTTCGTCGGCTCCGAAGGCACCCTGGGAATCGCCACAAAAGTCATTCTCCGCATCGTGAAGCGCCCCGAATCCGTCCACACGCTCCTCGCGGCCTTCCCCTCCACCAACGAAGCCGGCGCCGCCGTCAGCGATATCATCGCTGCGGGCATGCTCCCCGCTGCCATCGAAATGATGGACAACCTCGCGATCCAAGCCGCCGAAGCAGCCGTCCACGCAAACTATCCCGACTGCGGCGCCCTGCTCCTAGTTGAACTCGACGGGCCGGCCGCCGAAGTCCAATACTTGATGACCCACGTAAACGAAATTTGCCGAAGCCGCGGCGCCTGGGAGATTCGCGTCGCTCAATCCGACGCCGAGCGCGCCCTCGTCTGGAAAGGCCGCAAAGCCGCCTTCGCCGCCATGGGCCGCATCTCGCCAAACTACATCGTGCAGGATGGCGTCATCCCCCGCACAGCCCTACCCAAAGTGATGAGCGAAATCGACCACCTCAGCCAGCAAGCCGGCGTGCGCGTCGCGAACGTCTTCCACGCGGGCGACGGCAATCTGCATCCTCTCGTCCTCTACGATCGCCGCATCGCCGGACAAGAAGCCGCCGCCGAAGCCCTCTCCTACCAAATTCTCGAAATCTGCATCGCCGCCGGCGGCTCGATCACCGGCGAGCACGGCGTCGGCGAAGACAAAAAACGCGCCATGTCCAAAATGTTCACCGAGCCGGACCTCGAAACCATGCAACGTGTCCGCTGCGCTTTCGATCCCTTGCAGCTTTCGAATCCCACAAAAGTATTCCCACGTCCGCGCTTGTGCGGAGAAAAACCCGGCAAATACGTCGCGCACCCGCTCGAAACCGCGGGTATCGCGGAGCGCTTCTGACAATGGACTCCCCGGTTTCCTCCAATTCCACCCAGATTGCCGCCCCCTTCGAAGACGCCGCACGCGCCATCGTCGGCGCGGAACACATACGGGCAGCAAGCGCAGACGACGCTGTCGCTGAAATTCAGCCGCAATTTGTTGTTGAGCCCGGCACCGAACAAGAACTTGCGAATGTCCTGAAACTCGCCAACGACGCAGGTCTCACCATCCTCCCCCGCGGCGGCGGAACGAAATTAGCCTGGGGCAATCCGCCGCAACGCGCCGACATCGTTCTCTCCACCGCGCGTCTCAATGCCATCCTGGAACACGCCTGGTCCGACCTCACCGTCACCGTCGAAGCCGGCAGCACCATCAAGCAATTGCGCGAAACCCTTGCCGAACATGGCCAGCGCCTCGCCCTCGATGCTTTGTGGCCAAGCCGCGCCACGGTGGGCGGCATCCTTTCCACCAACGATAGCGGCGCGCTCCGCATCCGCTTCGGCTCACTGCGCGACCTCGTCATCGGCATTACGCTAGCTCTACCCGACGGCACCCTGGCCAAGAGCGGCGGCAAAGTCGTCAAGAACGTAGCGGGCTACGACCTTCCAAAGCTCGTCACCGGCGCGCTGGGCACCCTCGGCGTAATCACACAAGCGACATTCCGTCTTCATCCGCTCCCCAAAGAATCTCGCACCATCTCCTGCCTCGCCCGCGACCCCCAAGAAGCGCAGCGCCTCATTCTCGCCATCCAAAACTCCAAGCTCGCCCACTCCGCCCTGCAAATTCGTTTCGTCGAATCCATGCCGCCGCAAATCGATGTCCTATTCGAAGCCACCCAGGCAGGCCTCACCGCCCAGGTCGGGCAACTGAAAGCGATTCTCGCACCGTCAGCCACGGTTGATTCCGGTCCAGCAGTGTGGAACGCACGCCAGGAACTCTACTCCGCCGCCAAAGACAATGAATCAGGCGCAGCCCTCGCTAAAATTTCAATTCTCCCCGCCCAAATCGCTGAAGCATTCGAAAAGCTCCGTTCCGTGGCGGCCAATCAAATCCGATGCAGTGCAGTCATCCAAGCAACCGGCATCGGTTCGGTTTATCTCGAAGCGCCACCTGCGGCACTTGCCGACGCCCTAAAAACACTTCGCAGCAAATTCGAGGCGATGGGCGGATCGCTGATGATCGCTCAGTGGCCCGCAGCGATGCTCTCAATAGACGCATGGGGCGATCCCGGCGACGCGCTCCCTCTCATGCGCGCCATAAAACAACAATTCGATCCAAGATCCACGCTGAACCCGGGCCGCTTCGTCGGGGGCATCTGATGGCAAATCCCACAGAGACTCCGGCCGCCGCCAACGCTTTCGACTCCCATCACCCGCCATCGCGAGAGCTGATTGATCAATGCGTCCATTGCGGTTTTTGTCTTCCCGTCTGTCCAACCTACGTCCTCTGGAACGAAGAAATGGACTCGCCCCGCGGCCGCATCTATCTGATGAAACTCGTGGATGACGGCAAATGCGACATGAATCCCCAGTGGGTAAGCCACTTCGATTCCTGCCTCGGCTGCATGGCCTGCATGACCGCGTGTCCTTCGGGCGTCGACTACAGCAAGCTCATCGAAGCCACGCGCGCGCAAATTGAACGCAACCACCGCCGCTCCCTCGCCGAAAAACTCTACCGCCGTTTCATCTTCAGCTTGTTCACAAATCCCAATCGCCTTCGCCTGATGCGCCTCCCGCTGCTCGCCTACCAGAAATCCGGCGCACAAGCTCTGCTGCGCCGCACCGGCTTCCTCAATCTTTTCCCAAAACAATTGCGCGCCATGGAAACGCTGATGCCGCAAATAAGCCCGAGCGAATCTATTCCAGCCGTTACTCCGCCACAGGGCGCAAAGCGTGCCCGCGTCGGCTTACTTCTCGGCTGCGTACAGCGGGCATTCTTCCCCCAGGTAAACGCTGCAACCGTTCGCGTACTTGCCGCGGAAGGCTGTGAAGTCGTCGCGCCACAAGATCAACCCTGCTGTGGCGCGTTACTCGTTCACGCCGGCGAGGAATCCGCCGCCATCGTACTTGCCCGCAAAACTATCGACGCCTTCGAACGCTCAAACGTAGATAGCATCATCACCAACGCCGCGGGCTGCGGTTCGAACGTGAAAGAATACGCTCATCTCCTGCGCGACGACCCACAGTACGCAACCCGCGCGAAAGCCTTTTCATCGAAATGTAAAGACATCACGGAGTTTCTGGCAGGAATCGAACCACGCGCGAAAAGAAATCCGTTAAGGCTGCGCGTCGCCTATCATGACGCCTGCCACCTGCAACACGCGCAAGGCATCCGCCTGCAGCCGCGATCGCTTCTGGCAAGCATTCCCGGAATTGAATTGACGGAAATTCCCGAATCAGCGGTTTGCTGCGGCTCCGCGGGCATCTACAATCTCGTGCAACCCGACGCAGCAAACGCTCTAGGCGATCGAAAAGCCCAACTCATCGCGCCACTCAACCCCGATGTCATCGCCACCGGGAACCCCGGCTGTCTGCTGCAGCTTCAATCCGCGCTGGCCAGAAGCGGCCGAAAAACTCCAGTCGTGCACACCGTTCAACTCTTGGACTCTTCTCTTCGCCCCCGCTTCAGCGATTCCACGTCCGACTCCAATTCCCTGTCCTCTTCTTCGAGCTTGTCCGGAGCCTCCTGAACGTGCAGTAACGACGCCAACAGTTCGATCGGGTGTAGCACCGTTCGCTCAAATCCCGCATGCAGTTGCTCCGTGCACGAGGTTCCGCTGGCGATAAGCTGCCGCGCCCCGCCGTTTCGATCCTCCTGCACCACCTGCGTAAAAAGGTCCGCTCCCACGGCCATGCTGAGTTCGTAAAATTCCTTCTTGTATCCAAAGCTACCAGCCATCCCGCAGCACTCCACGCTCGACGTCGCCACGTCAAAACCAATCTCCCGCAGCAACCCCACCGTATCCTCGGCTCCCCCAATCGTCTTTTGGTGGCAGTGCGCATGAAAGAAAAGCCGGTAGCCTACTTTCGATTTCGTGATGTCAAAAAATTCCTCCGCCTTCCGGCCAGATTTCGCCAGTATCAACACCACATATTCGACCGCCTCAAACGCCCGCGACCTAAATCTCTCGAATCGTTCCTTGCTGTCCAGCAGATGCGCAAGGTCACGCCGGAACATCGACAGCGAACTCGGCTCGACCACCACAATGTCACGCCCATCACTGACATGTCGGTCCAGTTCCATCGTGGCGCGCCGCGCATGCTCCTTAGCAGTCGCGATCATTCCCTGCGACAATGCCGCCCGCCCTTCAGGCACCGATTCGCTCACCACTACATCCGCGCCCAGCGCGCGCAAAACCTCGATGGTCGCCACCCCTCGCTTCGCCATGCCGTAATTTGTATAAACATCCGCGAAGACCACCACCTTCGTCTCCCGCCCTTTGCTCGAAGGCGCTTCTAACCGACGCGCCGCTTGGACCAGTGTTTGCTGGGGAAACGCCGGTAGCGCGCGCCGGTGGTCCACGCCAAGCCACCGTTCCATCAAATCGCGCGTCGTACTCACTTTCTCGCTTTCGGTCGTATCGGCGTCCGCCACCGGACGCTTTCCGCCCCCGGCAATCGCATTCGCAATCCCGGCAAACCGCGTCCCCCACTTCGCAAAGTAGTGGTAGTTGCCGAAGAACATTTTCGACACCGGTGTACTCCGGTCGTCAGCCGCGGCGCCCGTGAACGAAGCGATCACGCTACCCAGCGCCGAGCCCTCCTCTTTGCGATTCAGCCGCGCACCAAGGTTTTCGTTCAGCCACGGTATATCGATGCGCACGGGACACTGGTTCACGCACCGAGTGCAACCCGTGCAAAGCTCCGCAAATCGCGCATTCTCCAGCTTGCTTGTGCCCGCTTCCCACGACCCCCCGATGCCGCCCGAATACGTTTCTCCCCCGAACGCATGTCCTCCGACCGTCTGAAAATTCGCGCACGAATTCAGGCAAGCACTGCAGCGAATGCAATACAGCGTCTCCCGGAACACCGGATCATCCCGCATGCTCATCCGCCCGTTGTCGATCAGCACCAGGTGAAATTCCCGCGGTTTGATTGGTTTGCCCGGAAGCGCAAACGCCGGATCGGTCAGCGGCGGGCTCAAGAAACTCGTATACACCGACATCTTGTGGCTCCCCGCGCTGGCCGACAACAGGTCCAGAAACGGCGCCATCTCTTGCCGCGTTGGTATTATTTTTTCTATCCCGGCAATCGCGATGTGTACCGGCGGCAAAAAACTCGCCATCCGGATGTTGCCTTCGCTCTCCACCAGCATCAGCGTCCCGGTATCCGCCGCGATCAAGTTGGCGCCAGTGATCCCCACGTCAGCGTAAAGAAATTTGTCGCGCAATTTTTCGCGCGTGAATCGCGTTAGCGCCTCGCCGGTATCCAGCGGAAGATCGGTTTTAAATTTGCGTTTGAATAGCGCCGTGATCCGTTCGCGGCTGTAGTGCAACGCGGGCGCCAAAAAGTGTGACGGCTGCTCATCCGCCAGTTGCAAAATAAATTCCGCTAGATCGCTTTCGACCACCTCAATCCCATCCGCCTCCAGAATCGGGTTGAGGCGAATCTCCTCCGACGTGATGCTCTTCCCTTTCACCACCAGTTTTGCCGCACGCCAGCGGCACACATCCAGAATGTAACGGCAAGCGTCTTCTGCGGTGCTCGCGACAAACACGTGCCCGCCATGCGAGCGTACCGAGCTCTTCAGGGTTTGCACCAACTCCGGCAAACTCTCGATCGATCTTTCCTTGATGCGCCGCGTCCGGTCCTTCAACGCGTCGTAGTCCGGAAACTCCGCGACCGAGCGATAGCGGTTCCAATTGAAGAGTTGCGTATTCCTCCGAATGGTTGGGCTCTCGATATCCAACGCCATTCGAATCGCGCGAAGCAGATGGCTCTTGTCGCTCTTGTTGGCCACATCGCGAGGGAGATCCGCCTTCACACCAACGCCTGCCGATTTCGATTCGATCTCCGCCATGCCTCACTCCAGCAAAAGGATCAGCAGACGATGCGGGCCGTGCACCCCGCGCACCAGCGGCCCCATGTCCATCGTCGCGCTCGGACCCGTAATGAACACCAGGTTCCGCTTCAACCCTTCGCCCTTCATACAATCCGGATCGAACAGATCGCGCGGCCGGGTCACGATGCGTTCTCTCGCCAGCAAAATAATGTTCAGCGGCATCAGCAAACTCGTCGCCGACACCAGCGATCGCCCCAGCGCTACGCACACCGATCCGGTGCTCGCCACACCCGCAAACGCCTCGGTCACTCCCGCGTCCGCGGTCGCCAATTGATCGTCGTCCGGCCGCGGGATCACCCCGGCCAAACCACGCAGCCCAGCGATTAAGGGTTCCCCTAGAAATTCCGGCTCGCTCAGCACGATGCCGCGCGACTTGTGCGCCGCTAGTCCCACAGCCTTGCGCAACGCCAGCGGCGTCCGCTCGCAACGCCACACCATCGCGGCAGCTTCCATCGCATTCTGCTCAAATGTCGTGGCGAGATCGACCATGTCAATTAGCGATGGATATTGTGCAGCCCCAGCAACCTGAAGTCTATGTCAGCAGAACCCCAACGTGTAGTGGCCGATCTTTAGATCGGTAATCACCAACCTTGTCATCTTGCGCCTATCCGATAAGGATAGGCGCAAGACTTCAACCCTAAGCCGACTCCCAACTCCCCACCGCTTCCCCCCCAATCAACCCCCGCCATAGGCCCGCACAAAAAAATAAATCGTCATCGCCGCCCCCACAGAAATCACAAATCCCCGTATCCACGACTGCGGCAACCGCTGCGAATAGTGCGCAGCCAGATATCCCCCGCCCACCGCCCCGAGAGTCATCACCAACGCCTGCGGCCAAACAATCGACCCCGTCACGACAAACGTCACCGCCGCCACTCCATTAATCACCCCGCCCAGCACCACTTTCAACGCGTTCATATCATGAATATCGGTCATACCCATCGCCGCCAGCATCGCCAGATTCATGATCCCGATTCCGCCGCCGAAATATCCTCCATATACCGCCACAATCAATTCGAAGATCGACGCGCCCGCCACCGCCCGGTTACTAGATTCGTGCGAAATCCCTGCCGCGATTCGCCCCGTCAGGTGCCTGCCAAACGCAAATAATAGCGTTGCCCCCAGCAGCAACCACGGCAACACCCGCAAGAAAGTCTGGGCCGGCGTCTTGATCAGCAGCACCGCGCCGGCCAGCCCGCCCACCACGCTGGTCACGATCAATGGCACCATCACCCGCCGCGTAATGTTCAGCCGCTTCCGGTAAGCGCCCCCGCTGGCGGTAACCCCAATCCACAACGCCAGCGTATTCGTAGCGTTCGCCGCCACCGGCGGCACGCCGGTAAACAAAAGCGCCGGAAACGCAACGAAGCTTCCGCCCCCGGCAACGGCGTTGATCGCCCCACCCAAGGCCCCCGCCCCAAACAAAAATATAGCCTGACCTATGTCCAAACGAGCCCCATCCTCAATTTCTGCAAGCGTGCCGTTTTATCACAAATGCGGCATCACCAACGCGGCATCGCGAGTGCCGAAGACAAATGCAAAGTGGCCGAGTCGCCTCGCGAAGGCGTGTCAAAATCAACACAGTTTTTGGGATTGACTGGAGGTAACTCATGTGGTATAGTCTTTTCAAGTAAAAACACGTCCATGCTCCTGCCTTAATCCCTATAACATTAAATCCTAAAACGCCGTTGCAGCGCCCGCCGACTGTTATCCTGAGCTTGAAAGGACGGCTAGCGCTTTGGCCTGACCGCCCCAAAATGTGAACAGTCAACAGTCACCGGATCGTTCCTGTAAGTCACTTTGAATCAACACTTACAAAAGTGTATCAAAACAAACAACTTTAACCTTCTCTAGAATGAACACTTACGCGAAAAATTGGGAGCCCTTCTTGGCCACCCGGGTAGGCTTTAATCCGAGACGTGCTCATGCGTTTAAAGCGGCTTTAGCCATCAATCCCGGAAGACACTACCGACTTGTTACCAGGTCTGTCCACAGGGGCGTGGACTCGCTACAACCCCGACTGTGTTCTTGACAACGCCTGCGGTCGCGTATATGAACGTGCCGTCCCGAGACTGTTTGCGCTTTTTAGCTTTTTAAAGCGCAAACCGCCGCCTTAACAGGGCATTAACATTCGTAAGATAACAATCCCCGAGCCGACCGGCCTTGCGTGGCGCACCGCGCGCTTCGGGCCGTTCACTCCTTGTCACTAGTTGCAATACTTGGCGGTTAATCGGGATTCAGGGAGCGGGCCGAGTATCACAGGGCGGGTTCAGTCTCAGAGGAGGCAGTATGGCCAGTCGAGCAGACGCAATCCCCATGACCGGCACCGCCGAATACAGCATCTGGCGCGTGATCCTCGCCTCTGCGGTCGGCACCATGATCGAGTGGTACGACTTCTACATCTTCGGCAGCCTGGCCGCCATCCTCTCCCCAAAATTCTACCCGCCCGGCAACGACACCTTCGCCTACATCGCCTATCTAGCCACCTTCGCCGTGGGCTTCCTGGTCCGGCCATTCGGTGCCTTATTCTTCGGACGCATCGGTGACCTGGTCGGCCGCAAATACGCCTTCCTGGTCACCCTGAGCATCATGGGCGGCGCGACCGCCGTCATCGGCTTGCTCCCAACATACAAAACCGCAGGCTGGTTCGCCCCCATCACCTTGCTTCTGATCCGCGTCCTCCAGGGCCTGGCCTTGGGCGGCGAATACGGCGGCGCCACCGTCTACGTCGCCGAACACGTCCCCGACGGCAAACGCGGCTTCTACACCAGTTTCATCCAGATCACCGCCACGCTCGGCCTCTTCGTCTCGCTAGTCGTCATTCTCACGACGCAAAATTACATGACCAAGGAAGCCTTCGCCGACTGGGGCTGGCGCATTCCCTTCCTCATCTCCATCATTCTCGTCACAATCTCCCTCTACATTCGTCTGAAGATGAAGGAATCCCCGATCTTCGCCCAAATCAAGACCGCAGGCATGACTTCAGTCCAGCCGCTAAAAGATGCTTTCGGTAAATGGGAAAATCTGAAGCGCGTGCTCATCTCTCTCTTCGGCGCCACAGCGGGCCAAGGCGTCATCTGGTACACCGGCCAGTTCTATGCACTCTTCTACCTGCAGTCCGTTCTGAAAGTGAACCCCAAAACATCCAACATCATCGTCGCCATCGCGCTCCTCTGTGCCATGCCATTCTTCACCGTCTTCGGTGCCCTCTCCGACAAGGTCGGCCGCAAATGGCTAATGATGGCCGCCTGCCTCCTTGCCATCATCACCTACATCCCTATCTACAAATCGATGGAAGTGGCCGCAGGCAATCACGTCATCGGTCTAAAGTCCGCCAAAAACAAAGTTACCGGCGCCATCAGCCTGACGCCGCTCGTCGCCGACCCGGTGACCGGAGCCCAAGTCCCCGCAAAAGAAGCCCCATCGCCCGACATCCCCAAACTCGTCCTCCTGGTCTTCATCCAGGTCATTTACGTCTGCATGATCTACGGTCCCATCGCCGCCTATCTCGTGGAAGCCTTCCCGGCAAAAATCCGTTACACCTCGCTCTCACTTCCCTACCACATAGGCAATGGAGTCTTCGGCGGCCTGCTACCGTTGATCGGCCTATCCCTCTGCGCCACCACCGGCAACATCTACGCCGGCCTCTACTACCCCATGATCGTAGCGGGCATAACGCTAGTCTTCGGCAGCATCCTCCTGACGGAGACCCACGGCACCAAAATCTGGGACGAAGTAGGCGGCATGCGCTAACCCCACCTCCATCTTGCCCGCAGGGCATCTCCCAGTAGGGGCGGGGCTCGCTCCGCCCGGCGTCAACACGATTTACAACGCATCCATTCAGCGCCTCATTGACGCCGCCCGTTCGGCAGGAGCATCATCTTCTGCGCCAAAATAATCTTCCGACATCCAACCGGAGCCTCATCATGGCCAAATCCCAAAAAAAGAAATCCAAGCCGAAATCCGCAACCAAACCCCAACCCCAGCCGACCGCTCCTCCACCCCATCAGGTCGCCGCCTCCTCCCCCCAAGAAAACGAAGCCCAAATCGCCGTCCACTGGAAGGAAGAAACCCTCTTCCACCCCTCCCCCAAATTTATAGGCCAAGCCAACCTGAACGATCCCGATTTCGTAGCCCAATTCGACGAAAAAAATTTCCCCGAATGCTTCCGCAACTACGCCGAACTCCTCCACTGGGACCACTACTGGCACACCACGCTCGACACCAACGACCCACCGTTCTGGAAGTGGTTCGTAGGCGGAAAGCTCAACGCCTGCTACAACTGCGTCGACCGCCACCTGGCCCAACGCAAAAACAAAGCCGCCCTGATCTTCGTTCCCGAACCCGAAAACGAATCCGCCACGGTCATCACCTACCAGGAACTCTACCGCCGCGTAAACGAAGTCGCCGCCGTCCTCCGCGATTTCGCCGGACTGAAAACCGGCGACCGCGTCACCATCCACATGCCCATGATTCCCGAGCTTCCGATCACCATGCTGGCCTGCGCCCGCCTGGGCGTGGTCCACTCCGTGGTCTTCGGCGGCTTCAGCGGCGAAGCCTGCGGCCTGCGCGCCGCCGACTCCGGCAGCCGCGTCCTCATCTACGCCGACGGCTACCACCGCAACGGCAAATGGGTCGACCACAAAGGCAGTGCCGACATCGCCGTAGAGACTGCGAAAAAAGAAGGCCAGCACATCGACAAAGTCCTGATCTGGAAGCGCTACCCCAACCACTTCCGCTCCGAATCCCCCATGATCATGGGCCGCGATTACTTCATCGAAGACGTCCTCCACGATTACCGCAATCACATCGTGGACCCCGTCTCTCAAGACTCCGAAGCCCCTCTGTTCCTCATGTACACCAGCGGCACTACCGGCAAGCCCAAAGGCTGCCAGCACCGCACCGGCGGCTACCTGGCCTACGTCGCCGGCACCTCCAAGTATTACCAGGACATTCACCCCAACGACGTCTACTGGTGCATGGCCGACATCGGCTGGATCACCGGCCACTCCTACATCGTCTATGGCCCACTCGCGCTCGGCGCCACCAGCGTCCTCTACGAAGGCGTGCCCCAATTCCCGGACGCAGGCCGCCCCTGGCGCATCGCCGAGCGCCTCGACGTCAACATCTTCCACACCTCGCCCACCGCCATCCGCATGCTCCGCAAAGCCGGCTTCGATGAGCCAAAAAAATACACCTACCACTTCAAACACATGACCACGGTAGGCGAACCCATCGAGCCCGACGTCTGGCGCTGGTATTACGAAGTGGTAGGCAAAAACGAGGCAGTAATCGTAGACACCTGGTGGCAAACGGAAACCGGCGGCTTCCTGATCACCACGAAACCCGCGCTAGATCCCATGAAGCCAGGCAGCGCAGGCCCGCCAGCGTTAGGGATTTATCCGATCATTTGGGACGAAACAGGAAAAGAAGTAACAGCAGGCTCAGGCGCCGCCGGCAACATCTGCATCCGCAATCCGTGGCCTGGCATCATGCAAACTATCTGGGGCAGCCCAGACCGCTTCGTCACTCAGTACTACAAAAAATACTGCAAAGACCCCAACAGCAAAGACTGGCGCGACTGGCCCTACTACGCCGCCGACGGCGCCGTCCTCGCAGCCGACGGCTACTACCGCATCCTCGGCCGCGTAGACGATGTAATCAACGTAGCAGGCCACCGCCTGGGCACAAAAGAAGTAGAGTCCGCCTGCCTGAGCATCACCGAAATCGCCGAAGCGGCCGTAGTGCCCGCAGTAGACGACGTAAAGGGCCGCGTCCCGGTAGTCTACATCTCGCTGAAACCCGGCGTCCTAGCCTCCAAACAAATCCAGGACAAAGTCACCCTAACCATCGAAACCATGATCGGCAAAATCGCCCGCCCCAAAACCATCCACATCGTCCCCGACATGCCCAAGACGCGCAGCGGCAAAATCATGCGCCGCGTCCTGGCCGCCATCTCCAATCACATGGACACCGGCGATATCACCACGCTAGCCAATCCCGACATCGTCGAGCAGATTCGCGAACAAGTCCAAGGCCGCCAACGCACCCCGGTAAAAGAAGGCCCAGCCGACATCAAGCTCTTCGGCGAAGAAACCTAGCGCCGACCGCCGTTGCGGTTCGTTCCTGCGGTCCCGCATCAAACACAATTCCCTCTGTTGTTGTGTCCCGGTAAATACCCTGCGGTCGCCACGCGCTCATAAACCCACCAGGTAAATTGAATCACTCCGAGGTGCCGGTCACTCAGCCTCTTGCCGGGTTCGCGAAAAGAAAATCTTGAGTTAGTGGTAAGACAAGTGGTCTACTCTCAAATAAATTGCGCGTGATACATCCGCTCAAAAAGCTTTCGTCCTAGCGAGTGTGGCAGCGTGAGCATACCTGTGGGCTCCTTAACCGAAATGCGGACGAGATCGCGGCCTCGAGAAATCTGATCCAGCTGGTTCGCAGCGTTTTAAGAAGAAGAGACACTTCACCTCGGAATTGGCCATGAATCGGGAACATTGGCAAAAGGTGGAGGAGTTGTTCCACACGGCGCTCGAATGTACGCCGGAAGTACGGCCAAGATTTCTGGACAGTGCGTGCGGCGGAGACATCGATCTGCGCCGACAGATCGACCTACTACTGGCGAACGAAGATCAAGCCGGAAGTTTTCTGGAAATTCCCGCAATGGAAGGCAAGACAGGCACGCCGAGGACTGCTGGCTCCCTCCTTGGCGGACAATTCGGACCGTATTACATCTTGTGTCTATTAGGCGCTGGCGGCATGGGCGAGGTGTATCAGGCGCACGATGGCAAGCTCGGTCGCGATGTCGCCATCAAGACCTTGCCCGGTGAGTTCGCGCGTGACCCGGAGCGGCTGGCGCGCTTGCGTCGCGAGGCCCGCACTCTGGCATCTCTGAATCACCCCAATATCGCAGCCATTTACGGCCTCGAAGAATCGGGCGATGTCGATTACCTGGTGATGGAACTGGTTTCCGGCGAGACGCTCCGAGAGCGATTAGCCAGGGAAGGCCCATTGCCATTGAAAGAAGCCCAAGGTATCTGTCACCAAATCGCGGAGGCACTGGAAGCCGCACACGACAAGGGCATCATTCATCGCGACCTGAAGCCCGCGAATGTCAAGGTCACGCCACAAGGCAGGGTGAAGGTGCTGGATTTCGGCTTGGCCAAAGCGATCCTGAGCGCGGACGCGGACCAGGCTTTTTCGCAGGGGTCGACAGCGACGGGCGTAGATACCCGGGCAGGGCATATTGTCGGCACACCCGGGTACATGAGCCCGGAGCAGGCCAACGGCGGAGAGGTCGACAAGCGGACGGATGTGTGGGCCTTCGGATGTCTTCTGTTCGAGCTGCTTTCTGGCAAGCGCGCCTTTGAGGGCGAGACCCAATCGGACACCATCGCGGCAGTCCTGGAGCGCGAGACGGACTGGCAAGTTCTGCCTGCGAATACCCCCGCGAACATCCGCGAACTCCTGCGGTCGTGTCTACAGAAGGATGCCAACCTCCGGTTGGACAACATCGCGGACGCGCGCAGAACGATCGAGGAAGCACAACGTGGATGGAACCGCTGGCGGGTTGTCGCGGTTGCAGCTTTGGGGCTGGCGCTGCTCGCAACTGTCGCGGCTCTTTGGCTGCGCGTTCCCTCCCGTTCGGCGGACCGCTCGCAGTGGGTTCCGCTCACGCAGTTCCCCGATTCTGTGGTCCAGCCGGCACTCTCGCCGGATGGCCGGCTGCTGGCATTTATCCGTAGTTACTCCACGTTTCTTGGCCCCGGCCAGGTTTACGTCAAAATACTTCCCGATGGGGAGCCGGCACAACTGACGCACGACAGCCTATTCAAAATGAGCCCCACTTTTTCACCGGATGGCTCGCGCATCGCATATACCACCGTGGACCCGCAGTTTCACTGGGACACCTGGGTGGTTCCCACGGTCGGTGGCGAGCCGCAACCACTGCTGCGAAACGCCTCCGGACTCGTCTGGACCGGTCCGCAGCAGGTGCTGTTCTCGGAAATCAAGATGGGGGACCACATGGGGATCGTTGCGGCCGAGGAGAGCCGGATTGGAGCGCGTGATATTTACCTGCCTGAGTACGAACCCTCCATGGCGCACCGCTCCTACTTGTCACCCGATGGGAAATGGGTGCTGCTGGTAGAAATGGACCAGGACCACCTCTGGCTGCCCTGCCGCGTGGTTCCCATGGACGGCAGTACACCGGGCCGGCATGTAGGTCCTCTCGGCGGCGGCTGCACGTTCGCGGCGTGGTCGCGCGATGGCAACTGGATGTATTTCACTGCCAATCCCGGTGGAGTCAATCACATCTGGCGGCAGCGTTTTCCTGACGGCCAAACGCAACAGATAACCTCCGGGCCAACTGAGGAGGACGGCATCGCCATGGCGCCAGATGGCCGCTCTTTCGTCACCGCAGTGGCGCTCCAGAACACCTCTCTATGGGTTCACGACGCGAAGGGCGAACGGCAGATTTCGTTGGAAGGCAACGCCGCTAACCCCCAATTCACACCTGATGGCAAAAAGCTGTGCTACTTGATCGTAAGAGAGGCTCCAAATGAATTCGCATTCTATAGAGATCCAGGGGAACTACGGATAGCGGACCTGGAATCGGGCCGTTCCGAGCCCGTGGTGCGCGGCCTTCAGGTGCTCAACTACGACATCTCCGCTGATGGTCGGCAAGTTGTGATGTGGACCATGGACCTCGAAGGGAAACCGAGGCTTTGGGTGGCGCGGTTTGACCGGAAGTCGCCGCCCGTGCAGATCCCGAATGTGGAAGGCGCGAATCCCAGATTTGGGCCGGGCGGCGATATTTTGTTCCGCCACTTGGAAGGGATGTCCACGTTCGTTTACCGCGTTCGCCAGGACGGTACCGGACTGCGGAAGGCGCTCGAAGAACCGGTGTTCCTTCTGGACGCTGTCTCACGGCACGGCAGGTGGATCGTGGGCTGGGCTCCGTTTCCCGGCAACGGACGATCCTTAAATCAAGCCTTCCCGTTAGACGGGGGGCCTCCGATCCCTATCGGCGGCGCCTTCACCAACCTGCGCTGGTCGCTGGATGAGCGCTCTGTGTTTATTGGCGAAGACGGCGAAGACCAGACTTATATCATTCCACTGGCGCCGGGCGAGGCCCTACCACGAATCCCGGCAGGAGGATTTCATTCAGAGGAGGAAATAGCCCAACTGCCGGGAGCGCGTCGGATCAATGCCTCGGAGGTTGTGCCCGGTCCGTCTCCTGATGTGTACGCATTTTATCGCGGCACCGCTCAGCGGAATCTTTACCGCATCCCTGTTCCGTGACTCCGTGACTTCATCGGAATGCCGAAACCGAACTTCGGTCCCGCTCACGATCGTGCCGGCGTCGGTCTCAATCCAGAACACGGTACTCCCATCGGGAGCTACAACCATATCGTAGTGGGTGCCGTCTGATTGGTCTAAGGTCCCGGTGCAGTCGCGGTTCACGGTATACGGGCCGGTCACCACTCCCTTGGAGATCGCGCCGTCCGCGCTTACCGTGAATGTGTTAACGCTGTTCCCTTTTCCGTCGTAGGTAATCGTTCCAACCGCGGAAACGGGGCCAACACCCACGATAGTGCCACCTCCGGTTACCATGTAGGTCCCTTTCAGGGTCTCGTTCCGCAGTGGGCAATGTCCATCCTTATCGTTCGCTTTCACAGCTTGTGGCGCCCCGACAAAGGCCATTGCCGCCAGCATGCAAGATGCTACAAATTTCGTCATGATGAAATACCTCCTGCATGTAATTCCGTGAACCGCCCACAAAAGGGGTCATCGGTGCTGAATTTTTCTTGGTAAGCTGGCACCGAAATGCCAGCCGAAGGTTCACGAGATATCAGCGGATTGATTGCCGCCTGGGGAGACGGTGATGAACAAGCGCTTGGCAGCTTGATGTCTGCCGTTTACCCGCAGCTGCGGCGAATCGCCCAGCAATACCTGGGCCGCCAACAAGCCGGCCAGACATTGGAGTCGGCCGCCCTGGCTAACGAGGCTTACCTCAAATTGGTTCGCGCAGGGGGTGTCCGCTGCGAAAACCGCGTGCACTTTCTCGCACTCTGTTCGCAAATCATCCGGCGCATTCTCGTGGACCATGCGCGCGCCCGTGGGTATGCAAAACGCGGCGGTAACGCAGTCCATGTGCCGCTAGATGATGTGCTGTTCGGGGCGAGTGCTCGCGGAATCGAACTGGTGGCCCTGGACGAGGCGCTCGGGGCTTTGGCCAAGATCGATGCCCGCAAGGTCCGCGTGGTAGAGTTGCGTTACTTCGGCGGATTAAGTGTTGAGGAAACCGCGGAGCTGCTGGGAATCTCGCCAGAGACGGCCAAGCGCGACTGGAAAATGGCCAAGGCATGGTTGTTTGGCGAGCTGACTGCGGAGAAAAACCGCACGAGCCGAAGGTAAGGCCAAACAATGTCGGCTATGGGACCAGTGAAATCCACCGATCCCGCTAAATCCGGAGCGTGACAGGTCGTGGCTCCGTTCAGTCTGTGCGTCGCGCCCTGGCTCGTGAAAATCCGTGAAATCAGTGCGTCGAATCGAACTCCTGCTTGTTCGCTTCCCACTGTTGGATCGCGTCGGTCATCCCAATCGCCCAAGTAGGGCTGGGCACCGCCGAAATGTCGTGGAACGGCAGCACCGCAATGGTTTGCGGCGAGGGTTTGCTGGCGCTCCTGCTCGTGTTCGAGGAGCGCGCCATGGATTAGTACCAGACCACGGCCCCGGCCACACTCGCGAGCGCTAGCAGCGACACCACCGCAATCCAGAGGCCCCTTGTGAGCGACGCCTCAGGTTCAACCAAATCGGCGGCACTGTGCGCTTCGTTTCCAGCGAACTCCGTCCCGGCCGATCCCGTCCCAGCGGATTGCTTACCCTCCGGGCTGATAACCGGCGCGATGAACCGATATCCCCGTCGCGGTAGCGTCTCAATGAACCGCGGACCATCTGCCGAACCATTGCAGGATCCCCCTGTCGGCAGCGCGAGTCTAAAGACCTCCCAACGAGATGGCAAGGAATAGATAAGCCCAGCCGGTAAGCAATTGAAACAAAGAATTTTAGGCGCTTAGAAGCAATCAAGCCGCAAACAATCCCCCGTCCATTGAGCTTCCTCAGGGCCAGACCGAATGTCGCCTCCAGCTTTCGCTTGGAGGTGGCAAATGAAGCGAAGAATCTGGACTGCAATGCTCATCCTGGGATTTGTGCAAAGCAATTGGGGACAATCGAGCGAAAACGCAAGACTGCTAATCCGCGAAGCAACCGGAGCTTCCGCAAATAGCTACACGGTTCTGGGAGCCAAGCCCCAACAAGAGGAATTGGTACGCGCTCAGATTCTGGTCATGCAACCCGGCGTCTATCCTCTGCGAATTATCTTCGTGCCGCACTGGAAATACGTCGACACCACCAAAACGTTTCATCTCCATGTGCCAACCGGATATACCAGCGCCATGTTCACGCACTTGGCCAGCCGAAGCGTGTTCATCGACAACGACCGCTATGGCAGCGATGACTCCCTCGGATACTGGCTGGCCCACGAATTAGGTCACTTGGCCGCCAACAGCCCAAGTGAAAGCGACGCCGACAGAGCCGCCCGAGATTACCGCAAGCGCCTCAAGGATGCACGCAAACACAACCTAGAATGAGCTAGCGATGACGGGGAATTTGTGCCCAGAATGAAATCGCCCTCTCCTGCGTAGGGCGCCGGACACCGCAACTGGCCGCCGCAGTCCGCGGATAAGCCATCATTAGTTGAATTCCGCCGATGGGCTCTCTGAATTCGCGCTGATCTAAGATAAATCCGGTAATCAGTGTGGACTTAGCAGGGGCTTCCGGGATTCGAGTCACGGGCTTTTCGTAATATTCGGCCTCATGGATCGGGCTTAGGTTCGAGTTCGGCCGGTTTCTCCCGGATTCCACGGGCATCCCCGTGGCAGGGCCGTGCATCCATCTGACCCATATGGCGACAAAGATCGCTGCAACGTCTGGTTTTCCTCACGTCTCGGCGGTCACCTCAAACTACCGCGAATACGTTAATCCACAGTGGGTGACACTGCTGAACCTGCTGGGTATGAACGCCGAGTACGAACGCTGCCTGGGATGTGAGTTGTTCACAAAAGACGGCCGTCGCATTTTGGACTTTTTGTCGGGCTATTGCGTTCACAACACTGGCCACAACCATCCCTACATCATTCAGGCGCTTAAGGAGGAAATGGATAAGTGTGGCCCGGCGATGCTGCAGAGCCACGTGCCTGAAATCGCTGGTGAACTGGCGCGCCGTTTGTGCGAATTGGCGGGCGGTGACTTGAAAAAAGTCTACTTTGGCACCAGCGGCAGCGAGGGCGTGGAGGCCGCGATAAAGTTTGCGCGAGCCGCGACGGACCGCGCAGGCATTGTCTATGCCAAGGGCAGCTTTCATGGACTGACGGTAGGTGCGCTCTCGCTGATGAACGATGCTTTTTGGCGGGACGGGTTCGGGCCACTCTTGCCAGACACGCAGGGTGTACCTTTCGGCGACATCGCCGCTCTGGAAAGCGTGGTCAGAACCAAACGATATGCGGCGTTCGTGGTGGAACCCGTTCAGGCGGAAGCCGGTATTCAAGTCCCCGCGCAAGCGTACTTGCAGAAAGCGCAGGAACTGTGCCGCCGGACGGGAACGCTGTTCGTCCTCGATGAAGTGCAAACAGGAATGTACCGCACGGGAACTTTTCTGGCCGCTCACCAATTTGGTGTGCGACCTGACATGATCGTGCTCGCCAAGGCCCTCAGCGGCGGCTTGATGCCCGTGAGCGCGGTTTTGATGACCGACAAGATCTACCACGCCGTCTACTCCTCGCTCAGGCGAGCGATCGTGCATACCTCGACGTTCAGCGAAAACAGCCTATCGATGAGAGCGGGACTGGCCACGCTGGATGTTCTGGAACGCGAGGAACTCGGCCCTCGCGCGCTGCATCTTGGCGAAACGTTTCGCGCGAAGTTGCGTCGTGAATTGGCGGGCTTTGACATGGTTAAGGAAGTGCGTGGGCTTGGTCTGTTGAGCGGAATCGAATTCATTCCACCTAAGAAACTCGCGTTCCGCGCGTTATACGAGGCATTTCACCGGGTCCATCCCGCCATGTTTGGGCAGATTGTGGTTATGCGGATGTTTCGCGAAAAGGGATTTCTGACGCAAATCTGCGGAAATAACTTCATGGTCTTGAAAGCCGCGCCACCCTTGATGGTGACGTCAGAGCAGCTGGACGAATTCGTAGACGCCATTCGCGACGTCATCGAGCTGGCACAGACCTCGCCGGCATTCTGGACCGAAGCGTTGGGAATAGCTCGCCGGGCAGCCAATATCTAGGTGTTCTTTCATTGTGATTCACCCTAAACCAGCGCAGCAATTTTGATGTACATGGCTAGGGTTCAATCCGTGCGTCGCGCGACCGCTGAAACCGTTAGACCTCGCCTTTTTTGAACCGCTCCGTAAGCTGCGTGCAGGCCCGGACGGTGATGGCCATCATGCTCAACGTAGGGTTCTGGCACGCCGACGACACAAAGCTGGCCCCGTCCATCACAAACAAATTCTTCACGTCATGCGTCTGATTGAACGCGTTGAGCACCGACTTTTTCGGATCATTCCCCATTCGTGCCGTGCCCAATTCGTGGATGGCCATGCCGGGCATCTCGGCGTGAGCCTGCTCTTTGATATCGCGCGCCCCGGCCGCTTCCAGCATTTCCGCCGCTTGAGCCGCGGCGTCGTCGATCAACGCGGCTTCGTTGTCGCCGTGGGTCATGGAAATCCGCAACGCCGGAATGCCCCAGGCATCCTTCAGGTTCTTATCGATCTCGATGTAGTTGTCCCAGCGCGCCAGCGATTCTCCGAAAGCTCCCAGGCTGACCGAGTAGACGCCTTCCTTCACAGCTCCCTTGAACGACGCCCCATAGCCTTCAGCGCCGAAGTTGAACGCCGGCCCGCTCCCGCCCTGGTAGCCGTAGCCGCGGATAAACTGCGAATGTTTTTTGCTGGAAGGAGTATTCCGGAAGCGTGGGATGTAAATCCCGTTGGGACGTTTGGGCTCGTTGGCATCGGGCCGGATTTTCATGTCGGGCAGATGGCCCGAAGCGCCGGCGCCCACGACATGATCCATCAGATAGTGACCCAGCGCCCCACTCGAATTTGCCAGGCCATTGGGATATTCGCGCGTCGAAGAATTCAATAAGATGCGCGTCGATTCCAACGCCTGCGCGCAAAGAATGACCGACTTCCCGCGGACTTCCCTCACCTGCCGTGTCAGGCGATCAACGTAGGTCACGCCGGTCGCCTTGTTCGCCGCGCTGTCCAAGTTTACGTGGCTCACCACCGCATTGGTGATCAGCGTGCAATTTCCGGAGTTCTGCGCGTCCGCCACCGTTGTGAACGGGCTGCTGAAATACGAAAACGTACGGCACCCGCGTTCGCACGGCCCGCAATAGTGGCAAGCGGCCCGCCCATTGTGAGGTTGCGTGAGCACCGCCGCGCGCCCGATCGTGACCGTGCGCCCGAACTTCGCATTGACGCGCTCTCTCAGCAAAACCTCGCCGCAAGTCATCTTCATCGGCGGCAGAAACTGCCCGTCAGGCAGCATCTCGTTCCCTTCTGCCGCGCCCGTGATGCCCACATATTTCTCGACGATGTCGTAATACGGCGCTAAGTCGGCGTACGAAATCGGCCAATCATCGCCATATCCATCGTGGCTGGCCGCTTTGAAATCGTTATCGCTCATGCGATAGCTCTGGCGGCCCCACACTAGCGATCGTCCTCCCAGCACGCGGAGGCGCTGCCAGGTAAACGGTTTGTCGGGCGGCGTGCTATAGGGATTTTCGAGATCGTTCACGAACCACTCGTAGTTGTATTCCATGCACGCGTAGCACTGTTTTTGAATCGGACGCGTGCGCACGATTTCCGGCGAGTGATCGCGATACTTCAGCTTGTAAGCAGGCGTGTGCTCGGTGAACTCCGTCGGACCGACCGCTCGGCCCGCTTCGAGCAACGCGACTTTCAGCCCCGCCTCCGCGAGATGTTTGGCGGCCCAACCGCCCGTGGCTCCCGAACCCACCACGACGGCGTCATACGTTTGCCGAAGCGGATCTTGCTCCATGAAATTCCAGGTCATTTGTGATTCCCTTCGGGATGATTGCAACCTTGATAGATGCCGTGCGTGTAATTGCCGTCCCAACCGAGTTCGCGCGTGCCGATCTCGGAGTTGTAATACGCAACGCCGATGCGCGTTTTCAATTGTTCAAAATGAGTGTGACCCGGGTCGCTCACCTCTTCGCCGGTCCATCGGCTGCCGCTGGGTGGGTACGCCAGCGCGTGCAACAAATCGTCCTGATCTTCCCGCGAAAGGTAGCGAAACGCCGCTTTGTACCGCCGCATGCTTTCGCCATCCAGATACGCTAGGTTGCTCAAAAACGCGCGCCGATTCTCGGTCGTGTCGGCAGCCAGCACCAGGTCGATGTAGCGGTTCACCAGCGCTTCCTTCGCGCCAGGAGTGTCCGTCGCCGGGATCATCAAATCGCTGAGCACGATAAGTGTTTCATTCTGGTGCTCATCCAAAAACAGCGGCTTCCATCCCGGCGCCGCGAGGTCTTTCGATGCGTCCACACCGCGCTGCGCGGGCGTCAATTCAGGGGTCTGCGCTGCATCCTGCGTCGCACTCTGCGCCGCCGCAAGCGGAGGCCGCAGCGCCACCGCGGCCCCGGTAAGAACACCCGCACGTAGCAAATCACGTCGTTTCATGAAAGCTCCTCGCCCCAGACTCGCCGTTTGGTATCCGACGATTCACCGGCGCACAACTTTGTGCGCACCGCCCTCGGCATGGGAGTTTACATCAAACAAAAGCGATCGAAGAACTAGTAACAAGCGTCGATTTAAAAAAAGCTGCCGCGCCTAGAGGCGTCACTGTTTAAATCGCATATTACGACGGCGCGTGCTCGAATTCGTGAGCATGCTTCCTTCAGCGTTAATCATATTCGTCTTTCTCGTCTGCCCAAGATTGGGGGCACTCGCACTGCGACCGGCGGTCATGAATAACGAAGGGAGACGCTGTTAACCGTCTATTTAGGTTGCCTCCGCAACTATAAGAGATGCAAGGATTTGGTGCTTGAAGCACCGGAGAAAACGAACAGCGAGGAATCCATGAACACTATGCGCAACGTCGCCATTGTAATTGCGTCGAGTTTTTTGATCGCGGGAATTTGCTCGGCTCAAGAAAAAAAGATCAAAAGGTCGGATTTGCCCCCCGCGGTTGAAAAGACGGT
>Ga0185299_10001389_pt1 | contig 47617 bp, 36 predicted proteins | sample PaiPotPPA55metaG_FD_128002 | JGI IMG/M metagenome (GOLD analysis project Ga0185299, IMG submission 128002) | Iron sulfur acid spring bacterial and archeal communities from Banff, Canada, to study Microbial Dark Matter (Phase II) - Paint Pots PPA... ... | reverse complement strand
CGCGCTGCCCACATCGTGAAACGCCCAGCGATTGTGCGCGCCGTCTTTGGGATTTTTGACCTGCGCAACGGACAGAGCCAGAACCGGCGCGTGCTTGGCCCAGCCCTGGTTGAATTCCACCAGCGTGCTCAGGACTTTGTCGAAGTTCTCCTTGTCATCCTTTGTTCCGACAATGTAGGCCCAAGGCTGCATATTCGAGCTGGATGGCGCCCATCGCGCCGCTTCGAACAAGCTGTGCAACACGTCCGGTGCAACCAGCTTGTCGCTAAATGCACGCGGACTCCATCGTTCTCGAACAATTTCGTGGACCGGTACTTCCGTGGGAGCAGGACGCTTCATGGCTTTTTGACCTCTCACTTTGGATTCTGGGCTTTGAGGTTTTGGCGCGAGTGGCACAGGTCCCAATTTCAAATTCACCGAGCGGGGAACAAATCACTGTAGCTAGACATTACAAGTCAACAAAACCAAGATCCCACTCACGCCGACGCCTAGCTAGAACTCCCGAAGTACAGTTCCTATTGAACCACGTTTGATGAACAAAGCCCGGCGAGCGATGCATGAATAAGGCCCGCCGGGCGCGATCGCGTTTAACGACGATGTTGCGGCAGCGAGGTCAGTTGCCGGATTTCGCAGCGTTTTTCTGAATCATTTCCGCATCTATGTTGATCGAAACGTCGTCGCCGACAACCATACCGCCGTTATCCATCGTTGCGTTCCACTTCACGCCAAAATCCTGGCGATTGATTTTCGTGGTGGCATTCACGGCGACACGCTGGTTGCCCCAGGGATCTTTCACCGGCGCCGTGGGGCCATCGACGTCAAGAACGACTTCCTTGGTCACGCCGTGGATGGTCAGATCACCGGTAACCTTCAACTTGCCGGGGCTGACCTGTTCCACTTTTTTCGACTTAAATGTCATCGTTGGGTAGTGTTCTACGTCAAAAAAGTGATCGCTCTTCAAGTCCTTGTCGCGGTTGGGTTCGCGCGTGTCAACGGTGGTGGTATCGATCGTCACATCGACCGTCGATTTGCTGACGTCCTTATCATCAACAATGACCGTGCCGGTTACTTTGCTGAAGCCTCCGCGCACGGTGGAAATTGCCAGGTGCTTCACGGAAAATTGCGCGGCGCTATGTTGCGGATCGATCTGCCAAGTGGAAGTAGCCGCCGAAGCCGGCAATGACAGGATGGCGGCGAGGCCTGCGGTGAGTGCGATGCGAGCTAGAGAATGGCCCATGGTTTTGATCTCCTTTTGATTTAGTCTCAAATTTGACTCTGAGTTTGACGGCTGATTCGACAAAGCGACTATTTCTCTCCGGTAACGAGAACTTGATCCAATAAATCGGAAAGAGCTTTCAGACGCGCCGCCGGCATATGCCGGAATTGACGCTTGTGAAGCTCGCGAACCGGTTGATCAAGACCTTTGAGCAGCTCGAGCCCCTCAGGGGTGATTCGCGTTTTCACCACGCGCCGGTCGTCCTTTTGCCTCTGCCGCGTGATCAGCGCCCGTTTGTCCATGCGGTCGAGCAGCCGCGTCATATCCGGATCGTGAGAGATCATGCGGTCAGCAATGGTGCTGCAAGGCAGACCTTCGGGCTCCGCGCCGCGCAGAATCCTAAGCACGTTGTATTGCGCGCCAGTCAGGCCGTTGGATTTCAGCAACTGCTCGGTCTCCTGGCCCAGGGCGTCGGCAATTTTTTGGAGGGTAACGAAGATGTGGGCCTCCAGTGGGGCGGGCGATCGCGGGGGTGTTGGGCGTGAACTCATCCCGTCACAATAGTCGTTACAACGATAAGTGTCAAGAGGAAAAAACGCAGTAGCCCTGCTATTCCTGCTTACGCTCCAGCCAAGCGACCATTCTTACTTTAGAGATGGCTTAGAGCGTGCCTGGGTCGACGCCGGGCGAGGCAAGCCCCGCCCCTACAAGGGATTAGGAGGCTGACGAGTGGCGCGGCCCTTCGTACCTCTAGGTAAACTGAAGCTGTGCCCTGACGAAAATCGGAGTTCTCAGACTCTGAAGGCCTCTGAGAGCACGCAGTTTACGTCGGCGCTGAAGCACCGACCTCCTGCAGAACCGACCTCCTGAAGAAAAGACTTTTCCCGCAACCCGTTTACTCATGACTTCCGCAAGGGCCGCAAGTGAATCTCGCTCAAGAAGCTCTGCGGACCCTGGGTCACGACCATGGCCACCGCGTGCGCCACGTCGTCCGCGGCAAGCGCCTTCGACGGGTCCTTCGGGCCCCGTCCGGAAAACTCCGTAGCCACGCTGCCCGGACAAATCACACTGACGCGGATCCTGTGTTCGCGCAAATCCTCGGCCATGCAAGCGGACAAGCCTTGCACGCCCTACTTCGACGCGCAGTACAGTCCTCCGCCCGCAAACGCATTACGCCCGGCCAGCGAGCTGATATTGATAATGTCGCCGCGCCCGGCGCGAATCATCGAGGGCGCGACCGCACGCGAGACCAGGAAGACGCTCTTCAAATTCGTGTTCAAGACGCGGTCCCAATCCTCCTCGGATTTATCGTGTGCCGGTCCGAACCCGCCGACACCCGCATTGTTCACCAGAATGGAGATCGGCCCGAGTGCGGCTTCCGTCTTCGCGACCAGCGACGCCACGTCGGCCGAGCGTGTAACGTCGGCAACTTGAGAAAATACGCGCGCCGTGCGTCCCGTCAATTCGGCTTCAACGGACTGGAGCGCCTTGAGATCGCGCCCGCAGATAGCCACGGTCGCTCCCATCGCCGCGAGCCGCAGCGCGATGGCCCGGCCGATCCCGCGGTTGCCACCGGTGACTAGCGCTACCGCGCCGGAAAGGGACGTAACGTTGAGCGCACGGAGATTCGTTTCGGTTAACGGTGCCATCGGAATTCTTCCTCGTGAAAGCTGCCATTTTATGCGACACTCATCCTAACAACATTCGGAGCGAGAGACGTTTTCGTCTTGATGATGCTTTGGGTGTGGTTGCGTGGGCGCACTAAGCTGACAGGTGCATGGACAAATACCCGTAGATACATAGTTCCCTGTAGGGTACTGCCTTGCAGATGTCACCCTGCTTTCCCTATAATCCCGAAGTTTTATAACATGACGGCAATTCCCGGCTGAGGCATTCCGGGTGCAGTAGGAATCCATGACAAGGGCTTGGAGTTTGAGCGAGGGAGAATCGGAATGAACGGATCACGGAGACTGGCGAGCCTCGCGATGGTTGCGGCGCTTTGCCTGATGGTCGGGAGCGTAGCCAGCGTGAAGGCCCAGGCACCTGCGGGACAGGACGCCGGCGCGAAGCCCCAGTACACCATGGCGGAGTACAACGCTTACACCGCCGCGCAAGCCACAAAAGATCCAACGCAACAGATCAAGCAACTCGACGATTTTGTCGCCAAGTATCCGAACTCCGCGCTGCTGATTTACGTTTATCCGCTCTATTACAACGCTTATAGCCAGCTCAAGAATTTTCAGAAGGTGATCGAGTACGCGGACAAGCTCCTGGCGCTCGGCGACAAGATCGAGCCGCCAGTCAAGTACCAGGCTTATTACGCGCGGGCTTTTGCCTACAGCAACATCACTCCGCCGCCTACCGATCCGGATATGGCAAAAAAGGCGCGGCAAGCGGCAATTGACGGGTTGGCGACTCTAAACTCGCTGAAGAAGCCCGACAGCATGAGTCAGGATGACTTCGACAAGCAAAAGAAAGCGCCGGCGATTTTATTTAACTACACTGCGGCCAACGCGTCGATGACCCTGAAGGATTATCCCGCGGCGATCGAGTCTTACAAGGCGGTTCTTGCACTTACGCCCGATGATCCGATCACTGCCTACCGCATCGGCCAGGCCTACATGGCAATGACCCCGCCGCAGCAGATGGATGCCTTCTGGTATTTCGCCAAGGCCACGAAGAACCCGAATGCGGCGCAAGCCAACCAGGTGAAAACGTACCTGCGCAAGCTGATCGTGAATTATCAGCAGGCGGCTTGCGATAACCTAACCGACGCCGAACTCAATGAGCTGTTGCAGCTGGCGGGGAGCTCCGCGGATCGTCCATCGACGTACACACTACCGAGTTCCGCGGACCTCGATGCCGCACGCAAGGACATGACCATCGCTTCGGTGATCACCGACTTGAAAGCCGGGGGCGACAAGGCCAAGGTAACCTGGCTGGCTTCCTGCGGGTTGGAATTTCCGGATGTGCCGGGCAAGCTGATCGAAGTGACTCCCACAAGCGACGGCGCACAGCTCAAGGTCGCGTTCGTGACTAGCGACGCGGAGTTTGATGCCAAGACGACGCCGGACATGGATGTGAAGGTGGTGGGTCAGCCGGATGCCGCGAAGTTGGAGAAGGACAATCCCGTTCGCTTCACCGCGACGCTGACCACTTACGACCCGGACCCTGCCTTCATGCTGCACTGGGACAAGGCCAAGGTAAACGCCGAGGATATCCCGAAGGAAAAGGAAAAGGGCAAGAAGAAGCGGCCGGTTACGAAGAAGCAGCAGTAACGTCGGCTGAATCGGAAGGAATCAGGAACGGCGCCGCGACTTTGTCGGGGCGCCGTTTTCGTTTATTGGAGGACTGCCGGAAAGCAGAGCGATTGCGCTCAGCGGGACGCCTGGCGCCGATGGTCAAGCTTATATTCGACGAGTTTGCGGCTGAGCGTGTTGCGGTGGATGCCGAGTACGTCCGCGGCGCGCGAGCGGTTGCCGTCAACGCGGTCCAAAACGCGTTTGATGAAGCGCTTCTCAAACTCTCCAACCGCCTCGTCAAAGAGGATGCCATGTTCCACCATCTGACTCACAAGCCCTTCCAGTTGATCCTTCAATTTGGCACGCTCCAGAAATTCAAACGCTACGGTTCCCCGGGCCTACTTTCCAATCTAATTTGTCTAATCTAATTCGTGTCCTACCAGGATGCGGTAGGCTTCGCGGTATTTAGCTCGGGTTGCGGCGACGACATCGGGAGGGAGGTCTGGGCCCGGCGGAGTCTTCGGCCACTGAATGCGTTCAAGATAGTCGCGTACAAACTGCTTGTCGAACGAAGGCTGGGGTCCGCCTGGTTTGTATTGCGCCGCGGGCCAGAAGCGGGAAGAGTCCGGCGTGAGCGCTTCGTCGATCCAGATCAATTCGTCGACACCGGCGGCATTTTTCAGCAGGCCGAACTCGAATTTTGTGTCGGCCAGCAAAATGCCGCGTGGCTCGGCGTATCTTGCCGCACGCTGATAAATGTCGATGCTGACGCTGCGGACCCGTTCGGCGAGTTCGCGCCCGATGAGCGCCACGGCTTGCTCGAAGGAGATATTTTCGTCGTGACCGCTGGTGGCTTTCGTCGCGGGGGTGAAGATCGGCTCGGGCAGCTGGTCGGACTCCCGCAAGCCCGGCGGCAGCGCGATGCCGCAGATTTTTCCAGTGGCGCGATAGTCTTTCCATCCGGAGCCCGAGACGTAGCCGCGCACGACGCATTCGACCGGCAGCGGCTGGGTCTTGCGCACGACCATGGAGCGGCCCGCGAGTTCCTCGCGATAGTCGTCAAACTCGGCGGGAAACGTGGTGGCGCTCAGGACGTGATTCGGAATCACGTCGCGCAGCAGGTTGAACCAGAAAAGAGAAAGCTGCGTGAGCACGCGTCCCTTGTCGGGAATGCCCGTGGGCAGCACCACATCGAAAGCCGACAAGCGGTCCGAGGCGACGATGAGTAATTTATCGCCGAGATCGTAGATGTCGCGCACCTTGCCCCGGGCGGCAGGTGGAATGCCGGCAAAATTTGTTTCCCGCACAACGCCCATGACTGCACCAGAAGGCAAAGCAAATTTCCCCTGAAGAGAGTGAAATGATTCTAGCGCAGCGCGACGCGATGTCAAACGTACTCACGGTGGATTTCTCTGCAAAACTGATGCGAGGTAGAAATTTTTTCTTGTACTGAGTTTATTTTACAAACGTCCGGGCACAAACGTTTTAACAATTTGTTCCCAGCGGGCTCCATCGTTTGTGATGGCGGTGGAACTCTAGGCGGCAGATGCCGCTGCGGCACGCTGCTTCTTCTGTGGGGCTTCGTCGCCCTCCCAGCGGACGCTGACGAGCTTGGAGACGCCGGGTTCCTGCATGGTGACGCCGTAGAGGACGCTGCCGGTTTCCATGGTCTTGCGGTTATGGGTGACGATGATGAACTGAGTCTGGCTGCTCATTTCGCCGACCAGGCGCGTGAAGCGGCCGACGTTGGCTTCGTCGAGCGGGGCATCGACTTCGTCCAGGATGCAGAACGGGCTTGGCTGGTACTTGAAGATGGCGATGAGCAGAGCCAGCGCAGTCATGGCCTTCTCGCCGCCCGATAGCAGCAAAATATTTTGCAGGCGTTTGCCTGGCGGCGATGCCACCACGTCGATGCCGGCGTCGCCGGAGCTGTCCACCTCGGTCAGGCGCATCTCCGCAGTGCCACCACCGAAGATCGTGTGGAAGGCCTCGGAGAAGTTGTGGTTGATGGCGTTGAAGGCCAGCTCGAATTTTTCGCGAGATACCTGGTCTAGCTCGGTGATGGCTTGTTGCGTATCCGCGATCGATTGCAACAGGTCGTCGCGCTCTCGGGTCAGGAAAGCGAAGCGCTGCTCGCACTCGTTGAACTCTTCGAGTGCCATCATGTTCACTGCGCCCATCGCCTCCACACGGGATTTCATTTCGCGATAGTTGGTTTCGGCGATGGCCAACTCTTCGCCGGTGATAAAAGCGGTTTCCGTCGCGATCAGGTCTTCCGGCTGCGCATTCACTTCGGACACGCACGTTTCGCGCAGGTGCTGGCGGTCGGAATCGTTGCGGGCGCGATCGACTTCGGCGTGGCTGCGCTGATCGCGAAGTTCCTGCAATGACTGGCGCCCGAGGCGCAACTGATCTTCCATCTGCGTGACGCGCGTGCGTCCTGTTTCCCACTCTGCCTCGAGCTCGCGTTGGCTTGCTTCGAGGCGTGTTTTTTCCGTGCGCAAGCCTTCGAGTTGCTGCGCCAGCTGTTCACTCTGCGCGGCAAGACCGGCAGTCTCTTCGCTGATCGAAGTTTCCTGCTGGCGCAGCAGGGTTTCGCGGCGTTCCATCTCCGCGCGCTCCTGTAGCAAACGCGACGCCACCGCTTCTGCCGCGGACAATCGCTCGTTCAAGGCAGCAAGTTCCGCGCGCGCCACCGCAAGTTCGTTCTGCTCCAACTGGATTGAGCCGCGAAGCTGAACCAGTTCCTCGGCCAACCGCGTGCTCTCGGCCTCTGCTTCCGCCCGGGTGGTGGTCGCTGCGGCGAGTTGATGCTTGGCCCGCTCGGAGCGAGACCTGGCGTTGTCCACATCTTGCCGGATATGGTTCAACTCGCTCTGGCAGACGGTTAGCTCCAAGCCCAGCCGCGCGAGGTCGGCCTGCGTCTGTTGATGACGATGCTTTGCGGAGAGGACGTCACGCTCGGCGGCGTGCTGCTGCGCCGAAACTTCTTCGAGTGATTGCTCGGCCGCGCGAAGTTCGCCGCCGATGGTTTCGAGTATGACTCGCGTGGTCTCGGCTCTTACTTCCAACGCCGCCACGTCGGCATCGAGAGCGCGCAACTCGCGCTTCATAACCAGAGGTCCCGCCTCGTCGGCGCGGCCGCCGGTGACCATGCGCCCCTGGTAGCAGGTGCCATCAGGCGTGAGGAAAGCAAACTGCGGATTGTCACGCGCGAGCTTCTCGGCGGCGCTCGCGCTGTCGGTCAAATAGGCGGAGCGCAGCCTGGGCAAAAACTGCTTGGCCGCGGCGCCCAGGGGATCGCGAAACTCCACCAGCTTGTCGAGTCGCGACACTACGCCTTCGTCCGCGCGGAAGTGCATGATCGGTTCGTACGCGTCGAGGCGCAGATTTCGCAGTGAATCGACGAAAAAGGTGGCCCGCCCGCCAACTTCATCGCGCAGCAGCGATACGCCCGCGCGCGCGTGATCGAAAGTCTCCACGACAACGTACTCCAGTTCGTCGCGCAGATACTGCTCGATCGCCGCTTCGTGGTGTTCTTCGACTTCGGCGTAGTCGGCCAGCACGCCGACAGCGTGGAAATCGTGCCCGCCACCACGCTCGTTGGCCGCGAAGAGTTTTTGCACCGCGTCGGCGGTGTACGAGCGGTCGTTCAGAACTTGGGTCAGCGTGGAGTGCCGCGCTCGCGTAGCCGAAAGAGAATCACGTAGGGCTTCCGCATCCTTGGCGGCCGCCTCACGCTGTTCACGCAGACCCGCGATGTGTGTTTGCAGCGACGCCGCCTGCTGTTGCAGCGCGCTATGCTGCGCGTTGGCGGCTTCCCAGTCAAAGGCCGCACGTTCGGCGTTGTCGCGAATCTGAATCGACGACTCCAGCAGCGTGGCTTCGCTGGTCTCCAGCTTTTGCAGCGCCGCCGCCTGGTGCACCAGCGCTTCTTCCGCTTGCTTCTGCTCGCCGTGCAAACGCAGCAAGCTCTGCCCCGCTTCGGACGCGCATTGGCGTAGCGCGTCGATACGCACTTCGGATTCGTGAATTTGCGTGGCCCGCGTTTCGGCCCGCACAGCCAAACCGTTCACATGCCCGGTGAGTGTGGTCGATTCGGCGCGCAGCGAAACCACGGTCTCTCGTTGCGCCGAGGTTCGCGAATCCCATTCCGCTGCCTGCGCGGCGGCTTGCGTGATTTCCGCCGCGATCTGTCCGCCACGCCCGGCGAGCTCTTCGGCGCGCTGGCGGTTGAAGGCGATGCGATTCTCGCTGCGATCCACTTCCAGGGCCGTCAAGTTCAGGTGATTCTGGTTCTGCCGAATGCCCGCGTCGAGTTCATAGATACGCTGGTTGAGGAGATCCTGCTCGCTTTCCTGGGTTTGGATATTTTGAGCGTGATGCGCTTCCGCGGCGGACAGTTCTTCCAGCCGCTTGGCAACGCGCTCGGCCTCGGCGTCCAGCTCGCGGGCCTTCCCGGCAAGCATCTGCCGCACAATGCCGCGCATTTGATCGCGAATTTCGGAGTAGCGGCGCGCCTTGGCTGCCTGACGCTTCAGCGAGCCAAGTTGTTTTTCGACTTCCACGACGATGTCGTTGACGCGCGACAAATTCACTTTGGAAGATTCGAGTTTGGCCTCCGCCAGACGCTTCTTGGTTTTGAACTTGGTCACGCCGGCGGCTTCTTCAATGATCGCGCGGCGCTCCAGGGGCTTGGTGGAAAGGATCAGGCCGATACGGCCCTGTTCGATGATCGCGTAAGAGTCCGGGCCAAGCCCGACGCCCATGAACATTTCCTGGATGTCGCGCAGTCGGGCCACGCGCCCGTTAATCAGATATTCGCTCTGGCCGGACCGATAGAGCCGCCGGCTCACGACGACTTCGCCGGGTTTAGAGGCCAGTGTCAGCTTGTCGGCGGACTTCTTCCGCCGTTTGCCCTTCAGGAAGTCAGACTCCGGCACCATTTCCGCCGGAACCTCGGGGATGTCTTCGCTGCCCGCAGTCTCCGAAGCGTTCGCAACCGGTGCGGTATCGAGCGACAGAATTTCGGTTGTGGTCTGATTTTCAGGGGTGAGCTCAGGGTTTGATCTGTCGGTCGACTCAGTCGGAGAAGGAGCGGCGCCATCGGTCGACGAGGCCGCTCCCGCAGCGCCCTCCAATACGAAGCGCGCCGCCTCGGCCAACTCTGGATCTTCCAGTGTGATCGTCACTTCAGCGAGTCCCATCGGCGGGCGCTTGATCGTGCCGTTGAAAATGCAGTCGGCCATGCGCTCGGCGCGCAGGGATTTGTGACTCTGCTCACCCAGCACCCAGGAGATGGCGTCCACCACGTTGGACTTGCCGCAGCCATTTGGGCCGACGATGCACGTCGTGCCAGTGCCGCTGAAGGTCACCACGGTGCGTTCGCAGAAGGACTTGAAACCTATAATTTCGACTCTTCGAAGCTTCAGCAAGTTATCCCCTTTTGATAGTCCTAGTTGCGGCGTTCCCCCCGGCGTTTCCCGGTTCTGGCACGAGCGAGCCTGCACCAGAACGATCGGCACGGGCCTGCAGCACAACACGCGAAACTAGACCACGACGAGTTTTTCGAAGGGAAGGGACTTGAGCCAACCGCAGGGCGGTCGCGTTTCGTGTCGGCCGCTGCGTGGTCGCGCTTGTCGAAGACCGTTGTCTGGTCGCCGTTAGCGAATACAAATCGACCGGTACACGGTCGCCCGTCAAAACGTATGGCAGGTTCTCGATCAGAGGCCCAGCCGCCTGGCGCGCAGAATGGCGGTACGGAAAATTACGGTAACACGATGGGCGAAAGCTGTAAAGACTTACGCTAAGGGTTGTGGCTGTTTCTTACACAGCCACAAGCGAACCTCTCGGGGAAGGTGTCGCAGGATGAACAACGTGTTTAGTTCGCGGTGGTCGAGGCGGCCGGCGACGTGACAGGCGCCTCGCCGTGCAAGTGGCTGTCGTACCACGCGAGGATGCGATTGAGTCGGTCCAGCAGATGCTTTTCTTCGTGGAAGCCGTGAGGCTCGCGTGGATAGACGACCAGCTCGGCCTCGACGCCGTACCGCTTTAGCCCGCGGTACAGCTCCTGGCTCTGCCCTAGCGGATCGATGGTGTCTGCGTCGCCTTGCAAGACCAGCGTCGGCGTTTTGGCATTCTTCAGGTGGAGGAAGGGCGAGCTATTGAGAAAGCCTTCGGGCTTTTCCCAGGGTACACCGTAAAACCACTCGTCCCCCGCGGGGTGATCTTCCATGCCAAATTCCGAAATCAGGTTTGCCATGCCTGCGCCCGACACGGCAACCTTGAAGTCGTTCGTTTGTGTGATGGCCCATTCCGCCATGTACCCGCCGTAGGACCAGCCGCCAATGCCCAGGCGATTCGGATCGGCGATGCCGCGAGCGACGAGATCCTTCACGCCGGCCATCACGTCTTTGAAATCGCCCCCTCCCCAGTCGCCGCGGTTAGACTCGACAAATTTGTGTCCATAACCGACCGATCCGCGGATGTTGGGGTAGAAGACGCCGTACCCATGGGTCGCCAGCAATTGTCCCCAGGTCTCGATCGAATCCGACCAGCGTCCCGTCGGTCCGCCATGAATCAGCACAACCAGCGGCAGTTTGACCTTGGGATCTGCGCCTTGCGGCCGCAACAAAGCGGCCTCAATTTCCAGGCCATCGAACGACTTATATTTGTAGTATTCAGGAGCGCTCAGCGTGAACTGTTTCCACGCATCATTGAGATGTGAAATCTGTTGCGGCGCGGTCTTTTGGTCCCATAGCCAAAGTTCCTGCGGGTGCGTCGCGGTCTGGGAGACATAGGCGATGTTTCCACCGGGTGCGAGCGCCACGCTGCCGGTAGGCGTCGGGGATGCTGGCAGGTCTTGCTTTACGCCATCGCCCGCATATTTAAGGAAAAGATTGCCGAAACCATTCGCAGCCACCAACACGATGGAGGTGTCCTTTTGCCAGTGATAGTCCTCCACCGGACGATCGAGGCTCGCCCCGGTCAAGTTTCGCGCCGCGTGGCCGTTCAGCGGCGCCAGCAGAAGATCGTGAGGTTCCGGCCCGTCCTCGCGCGAACCGACGTAACTTACCGTGGAGCCGCTGGGCGAGATGCGCAATTCACCGAACGGTCCGCGCGGTGCAAACAACTCCTTGGTGCTTCCATCCGAGGTCTGCACGCTGAAAATGCGATCCGTGTTTTCATCCGATTGCGGGCGATCCGTGGCCTTCATGACCAGCTGGTTGCCAGCTGGCAGCCACACGACCTCCTTGACGTCCCACGTGGTCTTGGTCAGCGCTCGCGTCTCGCCCGAAGTCACATCGACCAGCCACAACCGGGCGCGCTTGTCTTCCTTGTCCGCGACGTGCGCGTCATCTTTGTCTTTTTCCTTCTTTTCCTCAGCGTCCGTTTTTGCGTCCGGCGCAAGGAAGGCGATTTGTTTCCCGTCCGGCGACCATTCGAAAGCTTTGATACCTCGCTTGCCTTTGGTGAGGGCAATTCCTTCACCTGCGTCCACGCGCATTAGATAAATTTGCTGCTGCTCGACGCGATCCGACAGAAACGCCAACTGCTTCCCATCCGGCGACCATCGCGGCGAAGTCTCCGATTTCGCCGAGAACGTAAATTGGCGCACGCCGCCGATTGTTTGTTTGTCATACATCCAGATGTGGCGGTTTCGCCCCGTGCCCTTCGCAGGTTCCATCACGACGAAAGCGAGCCGCGTGCCGTCGGGCGAATATTGCAGATCCGAAATCGCACGCAGGTTTAGCGACGCTTCAGGTGTCAGCAACTTGCTTTTGTCCACGGCGGCGTCGCTTTGTCCGCGCGCTGACTGCGCCGCTAAGGCCAACGCGAGCAATGCCTGCGCACCGATCCTGAACCACCGCAAATCCCAGCGCTGATTTCCTGTGAAGCCCATAGTGAAGACTGTCCCCCATCTGATCGCACCAATTCAGCGCGACACGCCACTTTATGAGTCGTCAAAGCATTCGTCAACAGGCCGGTAACATTGGCCGGTAAGCATTGTCGGGTAGCATTGCATTGACCTTACGAAGGGATAGCCTCGAAAAATTTTCACGCGGCCGCGCATCATGTAGACTGTCCCGCGCCAGTGTCGGGAGCCTGCGGTCCGCCCAACTCCCAGGGCTCCCAGGGCTCATGCACGCTGGATCGCAGCGCCAGGGGATCACGATGCCGCATCGCCGCTTGCTCCTCAGTCTCGTTCTTTCACTTTGCGTCAGTCTGACGCCGCTGCGCGCCCAGCAATCGCCGAAGGCCACCCTGCTAGTCGACGTGGATCATCGCGCCGGCATCAGCCTGAACGGCGACTGGCACACCATCGTCGACCCCTACGCCACCGGCCTCTACACTTTTCACAATCAACCCCGCAGCGACGGCTATTTCATGAACGCTCACCCGCAGGCTCACGCGCTGGTCGAATACGATTTCGCCAAATCACCCAAGCTGAAGGTCCCCGGCGATTGGAATACGCAGCGCGATTCGCTTTTTTATTACGAAGGCCTGCTCTGGTATCAGCGGGATTTTCAGTATGCGCCGAAGCCGCACACACGCGTCTTCCTGCACATCGGCGCCGCCAACTACCGCTCCGACGTTTGGGTCAACACGCAGAAAGTTTGTGAGCACGAAGGCGGGTTTACTCCGTTTGATTGCGAGGTCACCTCCGCGCTGCACGACGGTTCCAACTTCGCCGTCATCGCCGTGGACAACACGCGGCTCGACGACGGCATTCCTACGCGCAAGACCGATTGGTGGAATTACGGCGGTCTCACCCGCGACGTCTCTCTCGTCGAAGTCCCCGACCAATTCGTCGACGACTACGACCTGCATCTGAATCGGGCCGATCGGTCGGAAATCGACGGCTGGGTTCACGTCGAAGGCGCCGCGCCTGGCGCATCGGTCCAACTGGCCATCCCGGAGGCTAAAATTTCCGCCACGGAAACGCTCGATCCGCAGGGAAGAGCTAACTTCAAATTACACGCGGCGAACTTGCAGCTCTGGTCGCCCGATAATCCCAAACTCTACAGAGTCGAACTTCAATCTGGCTCTGACACTCTCACGGATGACATTGGTTTCCGCACCATCGAAACGCGCGGCACGCAAATTTTGCTGAATGGCCAGCCCATCTTCCTCCGTGGAATCAGCATCCACGCCGAAGCCCCGTTTCGTACCGGCCGCGCCTATAGCCAGAACGACGTGGACGTACTTTTCGGCTGGGCGCGCGACCTGGGCGTGAATTTTGTGCGCCTCGCGCACTACCCGCACGATCAGCGTATGACGCGCACCGCCGACCGCCTTGGTATTCTCGTCTGGTCCGAAATTCCCGTGTACTGGGCGGTCCAGTTCGACAAACCGGAAGTCCTCGCTAAAGCCCAGCGGCAGTTGAATGAAATGATTCGCCGCGACCGCAATAAAGCATCTGTCATCCTCTGGTCGGTCGCCAACGAAACGCCAAACACTCCCGCGCGCACGCAATTCCTGAAAACGCTTGCCGGCAACGCCCGCGAACTCGATCCCTCGCGCCTGATCACCGCCGCCCTGCTGGTCCGCGGTGAAGCCAACACCAAGATCGTTGACGATGCGCTCGGCGAAGCCCTCGACGTCCTCGGCACTAACGAATATATTGGCTGGTACGAAAAGAAACCCGAAGACGCCGCCATCACTACCTGGAAGATCGCCTACCAGAAGCCACTGATCGTGAGTGAGTTCGGCGGCGACGCCAAAGCCGGTCTGCACGGCCAGCCCTCCGATCGCTGGACCGAGGAGTATCAGGCCAGCATCTACCAGAACCAGCTCATTATGCTGAGCCACATCCCCCAGCTTCGTGGCATGACTCCATGGGTCCTCATGGATTTCCGCTCGCCGTCCCGGCTCCTCCCCGGCATCCAGGACAATTTCAATCGCAAGGGCCTGGTCTCCGACCAGGGCGAAAAAAAGAAAGCCTTCTCCATCCTGAAAGACGCCTATACGAACCACACCGTAGGCAAAGCCAACTAAGCTTCCTCGTTCCGCAGCTCGCCCAGATCCACGAGCGAAGCCAGTCCAATCGGCGGCCCGTGTCCCAATCCACGGACGAGGGATGCCCCGGCACATCGTATCCCCCTGAGTCGTTGAGGTAGTAATCCAAAAAGACAGGCGGAAGCAAGCAGAGTTCGAGCGGCGAGCGGGGAGCGAGCCGCTCGATGATTTGCCAAGGGCTCTGATTTTCTTTGTGAGAGTTGGGCCGCGCCAAGTTGAAGTACAGCTGGTAGGTGTGCACTTTGGCGAGGAACTCACCGCGGCTGGAGAAGTCCTCCAGGTCGAAGAACTCGTCTTCTTCGAGGCGGTGCACGGTTTCCACATCGCTCTGGTAAGTGTGCGCGGCGGGCGGGATGCGCAGGTGCTGGCTATCGCCGAGCGCCTTGGGGAAATTGCCTTTGAACTCGCCACCGTCATCGGTCTGCCAGACCAAGTCGCGCAAGCAGACCCCGTAGCGATCCAGATGCTGCTGGATGCGAGCAGCGAAGACCGCGCTGGCCGCAGCGCTGCGCGCCTGCGCGAAAGCCCAGAACAGCAAGCCGCTGCGGATTTCCCGAGCGGTGTACTGGATCACCGGCAGGTGCAGGCGCTGGGCCTGCTGCCAGTAGCGCGGAATATCATCTAAATCCTTCGTATCGGCGCTGATTTGTTGGAACAGGGCCCACCGCGCTTTGATGTGCGCGAGGTCTTGCTTGCGCTGGTATTTCCGGCGACGTTTTTTCATCAGGCCGTGCTCGCGCCAGATGCGATCGAGCGCGTTGTGGCCGATGCGCAGATCGAATTCGCGAATTAGGCGCCGGGAGCCGAACGTGGGCAGAGTTTTGCGAAGCTCGAGCACCTGCGCTTCGACGTTAGGAGGAGTCTTGTGAGGCTGCTGGTGACGTGCCCGGGAAGGCTCGAGCAGTCCGGAAGGGCCGTGCTGTTCAAAGCGGCGCAGCCATTTGCGGACCGTGGGCACGGTGGTAGCGAACAGCCGTGCGGTAGGCCGGATGCCGATCTGCTTGGCGCTCTCCACCAAGCGCAGACGATGGTTGTAGGCGTCTTTCATCTCACGCACCAGATCGAAATAACGAGCGGCGATAGCCATGACGCGCCGATTCTACCCGTCGCGCGCCGCCCGGCTCTCCCCCCAGCCGGGCGGCCATCTCCTTCCGCCTCTTATCGCTCAAACACTTCAGCTTCGCCAGAGGGATACGATGTGACAGGGCTCTTCCACCCAATCCACGGACTTGACAACCTTATAATAGTATGATATACTATATGCCGCGCTGCTCTACGCACTCAGGAACCCCGCTGTGCACTCACGTTCCTGCCGGACGAGATCGCGCGCCTTCGACCACTCTCAAAGCGAGGCCATCGCATGACCAAGACCAACGCAACGCCCGAAAAGCTCTATCTCTTACAGTTATCCGCCACGAGCGTCCCCATCGGCCCGAATCGCACCCTGGAAATGTCGCTGGGCTGCTATCTGGTCCAGACCAGCGACGCCAAAAATATACTTATCGACACCGGCATCGCCCCCGACGCGCCTGTTCCACCAGGCGCGCCAAAGCGGCACCACGAAACGAACGTGATCGATCAGCTCGCGGCCTTAAATCTGCGCCCCGCGGACATCCACACCGTCATTTGCACGCATTTCGACGTAGATCACGCCGGCTACAACGACGCCTTCCCTCAAGCCGAGCACATCGTCCAGCGAGAACACTACGAATTAGCCCGTAGCGGCTGCAAGCGACTAAGCGCCGCCCGCGCCCACTGGGACCACCCCGCCATCCGTTACCGCCAGGTCGACGGCGACACCGAGCTCCTCCCCGGTCTAACCTTGCTCAAGACCAGCGGCCACGTAGCCGGCCACCAATCCGTCCTCGTGCGCCTCCCGAGAACTGGACCAATCCTCTTGGCCATCGACGCCGTGATGATGCAGCACACCTTCACGCCCGACCGCAAAGCCTGGCCCAACGACGATCATGAGGAGCAACTCCGCGCCAGCACCGTGAAGCTTCTCGACCTGGTCAAACGCGAAAACGTCCAACTCGTAGTCTTCGGCCACGACGGCAGCCAATGGAAAACCCTGAAAAAGTCCCTCGACTACTACGCGTAACAATCCTGTCAGTGCAAGTGGATTGGAACGGCCGCAGGCCGTTTCCCGATGTCCCTCCGACCACTCGGGTGCCCCACCCTTTGCGGTCTTCTCCTTCGCAAAGGGTGGGCCATTCCGCTCTTCACCCGTTCAGAACCATCGGTCAACTCTGAACCACCACCCCAAACCGCGCATGCAACTCCCGCGCCCCCAAATGCGTGATGCGCACCACCCGAGTTTCCCGCCCTCGCACAACCCACCCAAGCCCCACCATCCGCACCAGCATCGCCGCCCCCAAAGCCCCCGCCAGATGCGGTTCCCGCTCAGTCCAATCCAGACACCGCCTCGCAAAGGACCGTCGCGCCCTCCGCAGAGCCAACACATCCACTCCCAATTCCGCAAACCAGCGCCGTCCATGTCCGCCCAATTCGTATTCTCGTTCGCCAACAGCGCGAATCACCTTTCGCTTTTCCAGTGCCCGAGTCATCTCCACCGCGACGCGCCCCGCGAGGTGGTGGTAGCAAGATCGCGCCACATAAATCTCCGCATTTATGCGCCGTGAAATCGTGCCCGCCGCGCCCGGGCGAGATGCCCTGGAGACGGGTCGCGTTGCGATCGACCCAAGCGTCTCGATCGCGTGCGCCACGTCCGCACCTGCCATGCTGTAGTACCGATGCCGCCCGGAACTCTGTACCGTCAGCAAGCCGCCATCCACCAGCTTCGAAAGATGTCCACTCGCCGACTGCGCCGAAATATTCGCGATCATCGCGAGCTCCCCGGCCGTCCGCGCCCGCCCATCCAGCGACGCAATCAAAATCGCCGCCCGCGCCGCCTCTCCGATCAACTCCGCGACCACCGCCAACGGGTAGGTAGCGCTTTGGGAAAAAGTGTCCGGATAGGTGTCGCGCGCAATCGACACAGGGAGGTGCGAGCAGCCCGGATCTGCCAAAACGGAGTTCCCGCCCTTGGAAAGAGTATTTTTCATGTCCCGATTCTAACGCGATCCCCTCGATGACATTTCATCCGGAGATGAAACTTGAACACACCGCTCGGCCCTAACCTCACAGACCTGGAAACGATCCATTCGCTTGCGTGGCGGGTGCCGGCTATGGCTTCTGTGGCGTTCGGGTGCGCACGGTCCACAGCCGTGTGGCGTCGCGACACGGTACACCCCCCCGTGTAGACGCTGGGAAGGGCACGGCTTATGCCGTGGAACGCCCCGAATGGCGTAGCCTCCAGCCGCGCAGAAACAAAGCACGGGAACCGCGCCCTGCGATCAGAGCGTGCGGCTTTGCCGCCAAGCGCGGCGCGAGTCTCCGTCGTGTGCCCGGGAGGGCACAACGCCCTGCCGAGTAACGTCACGACTCCCAGGGCCGCGGAATTCTTCACCAAACAAACGGAAAAAGGAGTCGACCATGATCACCGTCTGCATCTGCTACACGATCGACCTGCACAAAACGGCCGAATTCGAACAATACGCCCGCCGCTGGCCCGAGCCTATCAAGCGCTGCGGCGGCGACCTCCTCGGCTATTTCCTCCCCACAAAATTTGCCGGCCCCACCAACGTAGCCTACGCCCTCATCCGCTTCGCCAACCTAACGGCCTACGAAAAATACCGCGAAGCCCTATCCAAAGATCCCGACGCCATCGCCAACGTAGCCGCCGCCGACGCCTCCCGCTGCATCCTCGTCGAAGACCGCAGCTTCCTCCAGCGCGTTCCGGAGTAGCAAATACCGGCCAGGGCACGGCTTACAATTCTTTCACTTCTCCCGCAAGCCGACTCATCAGGTGTTTAGGCTGATTTGTGATAAAAATCGCGGGCTGCGGCGTTTGGTCTGACGGCAAAAACTGTTCAGCTTGACGGGGATGACACCCGGTGCTACAAGCTACGGATAGAAACCGTACGTTCTGCCTATAAAACGCTACGGATGCTGCGTCTGCGCGGGTCCCTCCAATTTCCGATCCTACGCAGCAAACCCTCGGTCGTATTACGAAATTCAAGGAGATCAACGAAACTATGAAAGAGCGAGTATTCTTTTGTGCGTTATTGATGTTGATGTCGTGTTTCACGGTGGCTGCGCAGCAGGCGCAGCAACCGCAGCAGCCGTTGACGTTCTGGTATGAATATCACGTGACCCCTGGGAAAGAAGATGAATTCCTCAACCTGGTGAAGACCGTGGGCCAACCGGTGCGCGACAAGTTGATGGCGGAAGGCGTCGTCCTGGCGTGGGGCGTCGAGGCACCGCTGCTGCGCGTGCCGGACAATGCTACACACATGATCTGGTACACGGTCGCGGACTATGCGGGCGTGGAGAAAGTGGACGCGGCGATGAGCGAACAGATCGCCAAGATGACCGACGCATCCGCGAAAGCGTCCACGGGAAAGAAAGGCGCGGTAGCTGGTGGAAGTCCGGGGGAGCGCATGCGGGAAATTACGGACTTTGCCAAGACGCACGACTACCTGACGCGAGACCTGGTGTCGGGTTTCGCTCCGGCGATGCCGCCGGCGGGAACTTTGCCGTTTACGCGGTACAACTTCGTGAAAGTCAAACCCGGAAAGGCCGCCGAGTACCGCAAAGCGTGGGAGAAGTACAGTAAGCCCGTGTACGACAAGCTGGCGGCCGACGGCACAATCCTGGCGTTTGGCCTTGCGGTGGAAGATGTCCGGACAGACGGAGATTTTACTCACTACATCTGGATCGCGACCAAGGACCTGGCATCGCAGGATAAAGTACGGACGGCGTTTCTCGCAGACCGCGACAAGCGCTCTCAGGAAGAGCAGGAAGCGATCACGTACCTGTTCACGAGCCTGACCGATCCGGACGCTGCACGAACGGAACTCAACCGCTCCTTGATCTTCCATCTGCCAAGCCCGAAGTAACGGAGACAAGTAACGGAGACCACAATCACGCGTCGCGGCCTCCCACTGCCGTCGGAGGCCGCTCTTTTCTTCGCGCTCATTTGCGTCGCCACGAAGGTATTTTCGGACCTTATAAATTCTGACGGAATACACCCACTTGTAAGGTGGGCAGTTCACACACTCAGATCGCGGAAAAGTTATGAACCTGTTATTGGCGAAAACTCTCGTTGTCAGCCGCATCGTGTTGCTAGCTCTCTGCATCGGCTTCGGTTTTTCCGTCCAGGCCCTGAACGCTCAGACCGTGAAGGTTCATGTCTCCTCGAAATCGGGCGATCGGCTCGCACGTAAAGCGGATCTGCAGTTCGTGGATTCCAAACCTGATGGGGGCGCGACGTTTCAAATCAACGAGTCGGTGAAATATCAGAAAATGGACGGCTTCGGCGCGTCCATCATGGAAGCCGGTATCATTACACTCAATACGCTTCCCGCGGAGAAGCAGGAAGATGTGCTTCGCTCGCTGTTTGATCCCCAGCAGGGCGCGGGCTTTACGGCAATGAAAACGCCCATCGGTGGAACGGACTTCCAGTCTGCTGGCCCGTGGTTCACGTATGACGACACGCCGGGTGACACGGAATTGAAGGACTTCTCCGTCGATCGTGATTTCCGCCCCACTGGAGTTGGCACTTACATTCTTCGCGCCCGAAAGTACGGCAACTTCGCGTTGCAGTCTCCCATGGACTACCCGCCGGACTGGATGCTCTACAACCTGAAGAAACACCAGGATATCGACCCGAAATATTACCCTGTGCTTGCAAAATACTCTGTCCGCTACCTCGAGGAGTACAAGAAGCGCGGCATCACGATTGACTACCTGAGTCTGTTCAACGAACCGGAAAAGGTCTACACGAAAATCAAATATCCCGAGATCCGCATCCTGCTCCGGGATTTCGTGGGCCCAGCGGTCGTGCAATCCGGCCTGTCCACGAAGATGATGCTCAGCGAGGCCCCGGAACGGGGCGATGCGTACAAACGCTATCCCGTCGTCCTGGATGATCCTGCGGCCCGGAAATTTGTGTCCGTGGTTGGCTATCACGGATACGACTACAAGAACTTCGACAAGCTTGCCAAGCTGAAGGCGAAGTATCCTGATCTTCCGTTCTGGATGGACGAATTCTGTTACGCGTATGAAGCCGGGATTCCACGCAGCATGAAGCTCCCTGTCTATGAGTTCGACGATGGCGATTACTGGGGCAATACCATCTTCAGCGATCTGGAAGCCGGAACTTCGGCATGGCTCTATTGGAATGCCATTCTGGACGAAACCGGCGGGCCGTGGGCGGTCTCCGTTGTGCACGGCAACCCGGATCCCAATGAACAGCATCCGGTGGTGATCATCAACAAGCTAACGCACGAGGTCACCTACACCGGCACCTACTATTATCTGGCGCATTTCAGCAAGTTTGTGCGGCCCGGCGCAACGCGCGTACAGGTAACCGGCAAAAGCCAGGGCGTGCGCGTCATGGCTTTTCAAACGCCGGAAGGCGGATTCGTCGCCCAGATACTGAATAGCCAAAGTTCAGACTCATCGGTGAACCTCGTCTATCGGGGACGCACCCTTCACCTTTCTTTGCCATCGCGGTCCATCACAACAGCTACCTGGTGATTGAATGGCTGTGGCAGTAGAGGCCAGCGCACTATTTCAACGTTCGCGAACGAATTTAAAAACGGGTTCGTGCCCTCCCCGAACCTCACTGAAGTCACGATCCGCTTGCTTGAGTTTGGAAAGCGTCCCCACCCCCTATGGTTTTTGCGCAGTGATTTGATTCTAGGGGACTTAGCATTTCGTTTGGCGCAATGATTTGTTTCTAAAGGAGTTAGACGAATTGTGCGGGTGGCCAAGGGAATAGGGGCGGAGGAGAGAGCGATTCGAACGCGGAAGTGACTTAACACAGGGAATAGTACCGTACAGTACTGATAGTTGTCAAGTTAATTTCGCGGATTATCCTCTGAAAGCTCCCGCGAACAGACTTCGAGCCATTTTGCGTGCGCCGTCACCCGACACATCCATAGAGGGCGGCAGGTAGCAGAAGATAAGGGTGGCGGAGAGAGCAAGAAAAAAAGACTTGACATATTCCTATATAGGAATATATTTGGAGCATGGCAAGGGCGGCGACGACATCGGACGCGTTCAATGCAGTGGCGGAGCCTCGACGGCGGGACATTCTGAACTATCTGGCGATGCAGGAGAGGTCGGTCAGCGAGATCGTGGATGCGATGGAGATGGAGCAACCGTCCATCTCGAAGCACCTGAAGGTCTTGAAGGATGTTGGCCTGGTGGAGGCCCGAAGGGAAGGCCGGCAGATGCTTTACAAGGTGAATGCTATGGCGATCCGGCCTTTACACGAGTGGACGAGCACGTTCGAGCGGCTGTGGAAACACCAATTGCTGCGAATCAAGGAACGGGCCGAGGCAGCGAATGAAGAGAAAAAATAAGTTCGTAAAAAACACAACGAGGAGGGAATCGTGAGTTCACCGGCACTATCGCTGGAAGCGACAACGATCCATATAGCAGAGGAGATCAAGGTGCGCGCGTCGATCGAGGTGACGTTTGCCGCGCTGCTGGATCAACTTGGGCCGTACAACGAGACCCAAGCAGACAAGCCGATGCCGATGAAGCTGGAAGCGTGGCCGGGTGGCCGATGGTATCGCGACCTGGGAGACAACAACGGCCATTACTGGGGAGCGGTGCAGGCGATCAAGAGGCCGACGCTGCTGGAGATTTGCGGACCGTTGTTTATGTCCAATCCGGTGATATCGAATCTTCAGTATCGACTGAAGGAATCGGGTGGTGTGACGCTGATCACGTTTCGGCACCAGTCGTTTGGATTAATTCTTGAGGAATATCGAAACGCGAGGAATGGCTGGGCACACTTGCACGAACTTGTGCGGCAGCGCGCGGAAGCGCCGCGGCCGCACTGAGGCGGGGACGAATTAGAAGTTCAGAGGAGAGAAGGATGTGCCCGGCTCCCTCTCAACCGCCGCAGCGATGATCGACGGGAGCGGTTCGATGTGCAGTTCTGATCGGTAAGGCAAAGCAGTGGTCGTTACAAACGGGAAGAATTGCTGGACAAACGAAAGGAGAATCACAATGTCAATGGCACAGAGTATTTTGAGGGAATTCGAAGAACAAGTTCCGATCACCCGGAAATTTCTGGAGCGTTTGCCGGAAGACCGGCTGGCCTGGAAGCCCCATGAAAGATCGCTGTCGGCTGGACAACTTGCGTTTCATCTCGCCTTCGTGCCTGGAGGCGTAGCGCGTCTTGCGCAAGATAGTCCCAAGCAGGTGACGGAATTCGTCTTTCCACAACCTGCAAGTAGAAACGAGATTTTGAAGACCTTCGAAGAGAGTGTTGCAACCGTCAGAAGTGTGCTGCCTGAGTACGACGACACAAAAATGGAAGAAATCTGGCGGCTGGTCCAGGGGGACAAGGAATTATTGGCCATGCCCCGCGGGCTGTTTCTTCGCAACATCATGCTGAATCACTGGTACCAACACCGCGGCCAGTTCAGCGTTTATTTGAGGATGTTGAATGTGCCAGTGCCGGCGAGCTGGGGGCCTAGCGCCGATGAGCCACCGACTTTCGTGCAAAGGGCCCAATCGGCATAGTTGTTCTTCAGGGAGAAACTTATGTGCCCGGTATGCATCGCAAGCGCAGCAGTGATGGCCGCCGGAGCGGGATCCACGGGAGGAGTTCTGGTGGTGTGGATCGGCAAGTTCAGAAAAGTTTTTAGCGCGAGTGGTCTCCGTCTGTTTCAAAAAACAAAGGAGAAATGAGATGGCAATCAGCAAGCAGAGTGGCATGGAGCAACGGAAGGAGCATCCGGCAATGAACACACCATCGATCGTGTCGCCGGAGGAATGGGAGGCGGCGCGTCAGCAACTCCTCGTGAAAGAGAAGGCACTGACCCGCTCCCGTGACGCGCTGGCCGCCGAGCGTCGGCGGATGCCGTGGCTGGCCGTGGAGAAGAAGTACGAGTTCGACGGACCCAAGGGCAAGGTAAGCCTGCTCGATCTGTTCGAGGGCCGCCGCCAGTTGATCGTGTATCGCGCCTTCTTCGAGCCCGGCGTGTTCGGCTGGCCAGACCATGCCTGCCGCGGCTGCTCCTTCGGTGCCGACCAGGTCGCCCACCTCGCCCATCTGAACGCTCGCGATACCACGCTCGCGTACGCCTCGCGCGCACCGCAGGCAGACATCCGGCGCCTAAAGGCTCGAATGGAATGGGATATGCCGTGGTACACCATCACGGACAGCTTCGACACCGACTTCGGCGTTGCCGAGTGGCACGGCCACAATGCATTCATCCGCGACGGCGAACGTGTGTTTCGCACCTACTTCATCAACAACCGCGGCGACGAGGCGATGGGGAGTACCTGGAGCTACCTGGACATGACTGTGCTCGGGCGCCAGGAGACCTGGGAGGACTCGCCGGAAGGCTACCCTCAGACTCCGCCGTACAAGTGGTGGAACTGGCACGACGAATATGCCGCCGACGCCTCGGTCGACCCCAGGTGGGTCAAAGTGCTGGACAACGCAAAGGTGACGTTGAACCTCAACGACTAGCGCGGTGGCATACGCGATCCTCACGTCGGAGCTGTGCTGGTGGAGGAGACCCTGCTGCCGTTGGTCGCGGTGATTCCGGACGAGTAGCCGGCCGCGACCTCCCAGCCTTTACTCGTGCCTGAGTGCTTCCATCGGATCGATTCGGCTCGCTCTCCGTGCCGGAATCCAGCAGGCCAGCGTCGCGACGCTCAACAGAATCGCGGGTACGCCGAGGAAAACCGGGAGGTTGACCGGGTCATTCGGCATTACGTGAAAGGAAATCGCGAGCGCGAGTAGCCATCCAATCGCGGTTCCCTGTGTGATTGCAGCCAAGTTCTCGCGAATAATTTGCAGGACGACGCGGCCGCTGGTTGCGCCGAATGTCAGCCGCACGCCAATCTCTCTGGTTCGCCTGGCCACGGCGTAGGAAACCACGGCGTAGATTCCGATGGCGGCGAGGCCCAGCAGGAGTGGCCCGAGCACGACGAACATCCGCGCGGGAATGCGGCGAAGATAGAGGTTTCGTTCGATGTGCTGCGAGAATGTCCGCACGTCGTAAAGAGCGAGCATGGGATCGAGATCGCGCAGAACGCCACGCACTTCCGCGGCGAGTGCGGATTCGCTGCCGCTGCGCTTCCGCAGGTGAATTTCGCCTTGGCCCGCTGGACGATCCCGGTACGAGAAATACATCGCCGGCTGCGGGGGTTCGCCGAGCGCGTCGTAGGCCGAATCGCGCGCCACGCCGACGATCGCGAAACTTTGCGTGCGCGTCTGCAGGCGGCGGCCGATGGCATCCGCGCCATTGAGATAGCGGCGGACAAACTCCTCATTGACGATGGTTTGCGCGGGCGCGGCTTTATCCCTCAGGTCGGCAAAGTCGTTTCCCTCGACCAGTGGGATGCCCATCACGTTGAAGTAGCCCGGCGTCACCGTGTTGGAAAGGGCTCGATCCTGCCCCTGCTCAGTACGCACGCGGCCTTCGACCGTGAACGGACGTCGCGGAATGCCATGCAAGTCCACGGGAACATTCGTGGCGATGGCGGCGGCCTCGACGTCCGGCAGGGCGCGCAGGCGTTCGAGAAGGCGCGCGGCGAATTCGCGGTCCGACGCGTCGTTGGGATTCCGTCCGCTTAAGTCGTAGGCCGCCAACAAAACGCCCTCGGGCCGGAATCGCGGATCCGTTTGGCGTGCCGAGCGAAAACTTTGCAAGAAGAGCGCCGCGGCGATCAGAACGACCATGGCGAGCCCGACTTCCACGCCCATGAGAACTTTGCGCCCACGGCTGCGCTGCGCGGTGTTGGAGCCGGAGCGCAGCGCATCCTGTGGATCCAGCCGTGCCAGATGGACGGCCGGCGCCGCACTAAAAATCAAACCGCACGCAACACCGAGCACGATCGCGAAGGCCAGAGTGAATTGATCCACTTTGGTCGCAAAGAGGATTGGAAATGCGCCAATCATGGGAGCGATGCGCAATGCCGTGGTGCCCCAAACGGCGAAGGCTGCGCCGAGGCCTGCTCCCAGGAAAGCGAGCAGCATATTTTCCGTGAGCACCAAGCTGACAATGCGCCAGCGTCCGGCGCCCAGGGCCACGCGCACGGCCATCTCGCGCTGGCGGGTGCTTCCACGAGCCAGCATGAGGTTTGCGGTGTTCCCGCACACCGCGAGAAGCAGGAGCAGCATAACGCCCTGCAAGATGGCTAGCCCGCTGATCAGCAAGCGCTGCGGACCGCGCGGCGCCTCCCAGAAGGCAAGAATTTCGCCGCTAAATCCAGCGCTGGCATCCGGATAGTCGCGCGCCAGCTGAGCCATCGTGGTGCTGAGCTCGGACTGCGCTTCCTGGCGTGTCGCTCCAGCCCGTAACATTCCGATTAACGAAAGACCGCGGGAGCTGCGATCTTCGAGGTCGCGTGTTCCGCCGAGCAAGGCAGGCGTCATGGTGGCCGGCACCCACAGTTCGAACTTCAAGGGGGGCGTGGTGCCCTGGAAATTCTTAGGCGCCACCCCGACGACGATCAGCTCGCGATCGTTAACGCGCAGGTTTTGTCCGATGGCCTCCGGAGCGCCGCGAAATCGCGTTTGCCAGTAATCATACGAAATGACGACGACAGGTTCAGTTCCGGGCCGCTCGGCCTCTTCCGGCCGAATAAATCGTCCGACCGCAGGCTTAAGTCCCAGCGCGGAAAAGAAATTGCCGGAAACGAGTTGCCCATGGGTCCGCTCGGTCTGGCCCGGCCGGCCCACGTTGAAGGGCACCATCTCAGATGCCACGATATCCCGCAGTGCCGGTACGTGCGTTTGCAAGTCGCGGTATTCCAGCCACGAAGCGCCTGGATACCCGGCGGTGTCCGAGCGCGGCTCGACCAGCAGAAAGTTCGATGCACCGGTCACTGCGGGCATCGGTTGGAACAGGATCATCTGAATCCAGGAAAAGATCGTGGTATTGACGCCAATGCCGATGGCCAGCGAAATGATGATCACCGCCGCGAGTCCTGGCATGCGGGAAATCGATCGCCCGGCGTTTCGCAAATCTCCCAGGAGACTTTCGATGAAGAGCAGGCCTCGCCCGGCTCGATAGTCTTGTTTCATCGCCTCCACGCCGCCAAACTTGAGCATGGCTTGGCGGCGAGCCTCCACGGGTGATAAGCCGGCGCGAAGATTTTCGTCGGTTTGCAGAGTGATGTGTTCCGCAATTTCTTGCCGCAATCGTTCGTCGTCTCGCCGTCTGGTCACAAAGTGGCCTAATCGCGACAGAAAGCGCCTCAGAGCTTTCATGACAGATCCTCCGCTTTGGCGTCAAAGAACCGACCGATGATCGCCGCCGTCTGCTCCCAATCCTTGGTTTCGACCTGCAACTGCTTACGTCCATCGCGTGTCAGTCGATAGAAGCGCGCCTTGCGATTATTCTCTGAGGCGCCCCACTCGGAAGCGATCGCGCCTTCTTGTTCCAGCTTCAACAGCACTGGATACAGAGTCCCTTGATTCACAGCAAGAAGATCACCGCTGATCTGCTCGATGCGTCGCGCGATTCCGTAGCCGTGGAGTGGTCCCAGAACATCGAGAGTCTTGAGGACCATCAACGCCAACGTACCCTGGAGGACGTCCGTTTTTTGCTTCATAGCACCGCCATTTGGGTTTCCAACAGGAAAGATGTCACACTTCCTTTGGGAAAGCAACAGGTGAGTCGCGTGGGATGTACAATACTGCCTTTGGAGTTCGTCGCCGATTCCGGGCGGATCACGGGCTGTCAGGAAGTTGACGGCCGATGTCGGCTTGTATGACTGGATTTGTTCCGGTTTGGCGACCATCCACTCGGAATTGGCCTCATTTTCTCTCAGAAATGACGCCTTCTTGGAGAAGGCCTAAACACATTGAGTGCATTGAGGTAAGGTTTCAACTACCCATCGAGGCGAAGCCTTTTTGGCTGAGAAAATCGACGACAATCCACGCCGCTCCGGTTATCGCCAAATTCTGCGCGTTGCCGGCCCAATTGATGATTTTATGTGGGTCGGCGAACGGCGCGGGCAGCCATACCAGCAACCCGAAGCCGATGAGCATCGCAGTAAGTAAGCGAGACGCTAGAAGCGCCGAACGTTTGGTAAGTAGAGCGATGGCCGCGAGTGCAAACGCAATCGTGGTGGTTATCGCCCAGAACATTTGCCCCGGAGGAATCCATTTTGGAACGAAGGCTGCCGTTCCAGAAAGATAGAGAAGTTGTTCGATCGTGAACGAAACAACGCAGACTCCGAAAAATATGTATCCGATGCGCGCCGCGGTTGCCGGTCGTTCCGAATCGCCCGGGTTCAACGACGCGTAAACGATCAGTGCCCCCGAGACCAGCGAAAATTGCTCGAAGAAGTTGCCCCAGCGGTCAAAGACGCGCGGTTCCGCCACAATGCGCGGCACCCAGAGCAACGCAAAGATTAGATAAATGCAGCCTAGTAAGAATGCGCCGGCTCGCGCCGTTCTAGGCCATTGAATCGCCACGCCCCCAACGATCGCGATCGCACCCGCAACGTATGCGAGAATCTCGCGGTGAGGGACGTTACCAAGCGCCTGGATCTGTTGCCAGTTGTTAAAGTCACGCCATGCGAAGGTGATGATGCCAAAAGCGACGGCGGCCAACCCATACACGTGACGTCCGAGATCGATTCTCGCCATCTCAATCCTATGTACCGATCAGATGTACCGATCAGATCATCTTCGGCCACATCAGAAATCAATACAATAACCACTCTTGAGTCATTTCACATAGCCACTCTCAGGAGACTTCCATTCAAGGTCAGCCAGCTTCCTCCCATCGCTGGCCACTTTCCTCGAACCCCGTTTTGTACTCCAAGCGCTCCTCCTCCGACCTATGCATTCAAACTAACCTGGACTTGGCCCTGAGCGTGCGCGGCTTTGCGAGCGAGCCGACGCAGTTCTACAATGTCTCCAAGCAGAAAGCCGCCCAACGACTGGCGGCCTGTCACACGGACGTCAGAATCTGGAGCGCTCGTTGGCCAGACGATTCGGAGAGCTATTCAAGTGGCTGTTCGGAGTTGCCGCGGTCGCGACGGTGCTTGGGGTGGCGTTGTCCTTTTCGCCCGGCTCGCTTCGCTTTCACCGGCCGCCGACCGCATATGAGACGCTCCTGCACTACTTCGCCCAAGAAATCGGCGAACCCGCCCTCTGCGACCGGATCTCCTGGGCGGTCTATCAGCGCTACAGCATCTTCTTCGCCGCGGGAGGCGCTTCGTATTTTCGATCCGACTGCTATGAGCGGGTTGCAGAAGCTCGACACGAGGTATCGGCCTGTTGGAAAGTCCGGCCTCTCATAGACTTCGAGCCGATCTCTCCAGGGTATTCGGCACTGGCCTGCCGGCGCCGCACGCTGCAGCGCTACTCCAGCGGAATCGGCCTGGACGCCGCCGTGCTGATCCGCACCTTCGAGCGGCTCGGCTATGATATCGATCACCTTTACCTCGAAGGCGTCATCGAACCGGCCATCAAGATTGAGGATGTCTACCGCGGCCTCGGACAAAATTCCGCGGCCATCGGCCGGGCACAACGGCAGTTGACAGCGGCGCTGAGCCCCGGGCTGGTAGGCGGGCTGATAGGCGATGATGCGAGTTACCTTGCTGACGTGGCAGCTATTGGCGCGGCGGACCCGAAGTGGTGTGCGTACATTCCGGCAGGTCAGGCCCTGAGCCAGGAGCAAGCGACGTTCCGAGACTGGTGTTACTTTACGGTCGCGAAGAATACGCAGGATGCACTCATCTGCGAACGGATGACGCCCGCGGCGGCCGAGCCCAAGGTGATCGCCGCCGTATCGCACGGTGTGCGCCCTGAAATCGCCGAGCAGTTATCCCTTCACGCTCAATGCCGCGCTATCGAACGCGACATCGCCTTCGGAACACACCTTCGATATGGTCCCGAACTACCTGCTGATTCGCGCCAGACTCAACGTCTCATCGCAGCGCTGGGAGTTGCGATGCCTTTGGCGAGCAACTGGCCGGCGTCTGAAATGGCGGCGTACTATCAGCGCTTTGTGTTCTCCCTTGGTCCGAGCTATCACGATGAAGTGCACAATACAGCGCGTGCGCGGCTTCTGCGCAAACTATTGGCCCTCCCGCCGGAAGGTTAGCCGGATCGAATCTGCTAGAATGTTAACGGTGATAGTGCTCAAGCTGCATCGATCACTCAGACCCAGTGCCGTGTTTCGTCTCCGCGTGCGAAGCAGAGATACGCTTCCTCTCCGGTGTGCGACTCGCAACGCGAAGATGTTTTTCGGGGCACACGCCCGCTCGGATGCGTTAGGATGTGCACGCATTTCGCAAGTCAAGTCACCTGGCCGGCTAACCCTATCGGAGCATCCGACATGCGCTTCATCCGCTCGCTCTTTGCATTACTTCTTACTGCGCTCTGCCCGCTCGCACTCTGCGCTCAGGCATCGCATCCTTTGTTGCAGCGCCCGGCGTTCAACGGCAGGTTGATCGTCTTCTCCTACGCTGGGGATTTGTGGTCGGTGGACCGCGATGGCGGCCATGCCGCGCGCCTCACCACCGGCACTGGCATTGAGACCGACCCCGTCTTCTCGCCGGACGGGAACATGATCGCCTTCACCGGTGAGTACGACGGAAATACCGACGTCTTTGTCATGCCTGCGATGGGCGGAGTTCCGAAGCGTCTCACCTATCATCCCCAGGCGGACGCCGCGGTCGGGTGGACTCCCGACGGAAAGAGCGTCATCTTCCGGTCCAACCGCGAAAGCACCAGCCCCCGCTACACGAAGTTGTTCAAGGTCTCTCTGGAGGGCGGTCTGCCGACCGCCCTGCCGCTACCTATGGCCTTCTCCGGTAAGTATTCCGCGGACGGCAAACACTTCGCCTACTCACCCGTGGGCGGTGCGTCGCCCTTCAACTACGCGGCCTATGTGGCGTGGAGAAACTACCGCGGCGGCCTGGCCAGTTCGGTGTGGATTGCCGACATGGCGACGCTGGATGTGGTGAAGGTCCCGCGTGAACGGTCGAACGACTTCAATCCCATGTGGGTGGACAACCAGGTGTATTTTCTTTCCGACCGCAACGGCCCTGTGTCGCTGTTTCGCTTCGATCCCGCAACGAAATCCCTCACTGAAGTCGTGAAGAACGACGGAGCGGATATTCGCTCTGCGAGCGCCGCACCGGGCGGGATTGTATACGATCGCTTTGGCGAGCTTTTTCTCTACGACACCGCGAGCGGCCAGGCGCGGCGGATCAGCGTGGATGTGAGCGCGGACCTGCCGGAGGTGCGCCCGCGCATTTCACCGGCAGATCGCGACATTCAGAACTTCCGTATCTCGCCCACAGGTGTGCGCGCTGTGTTTGAGGCGCACGGCGACATCTTCACCGTTCCCGCAAAAGAAAGCACCACGCGCGATATCACCAGCACTCCGGGCGCGATGGAGCGAGAACCGGCGTGGTCGCCCGATGGTCAGAGCATCGCCTATTTCTCTGACGAGTCAGGGCAGTATGCGCTGCATGTCCGCAGCCAGACCGGCGCCGGCGAGGTGAAGAAGTTTCCTCTCGCAAACGATGCCACTTATTATTTCCGCCCGGTATGGTCGCCGGACTCCAAGCTGATCGCCTTCCACGATAATAAGATGAACATTTGGATTTTGGATACGACGGCTGGCAAGGCGGCGGTAATCGACAAGGGCATCGTTGACGACAACGACTACGATGCAGCGTGGTCGCCCGATTCAAAATGGCTGGCTTACACGCAGTCGGTCGCTAACCGGTTCCACGCACTGTTTCTGCATTCCATGGACTCGCACAAGAGCACGCAGGTCACCGACGGAATGAGCGACGTTCGCTCTCCGGCGTTTGATCGCGGGGGAAAGTATCTCTACTTCACGGAAAGCACGAACTACGGCACGTCTACAAGCGGGCTCGACATGACCAGCGACGCCTTCAACGTGACGCGCAGCGTGTATGCGTTGGTTTTGGCCACGGACGCGGCATCTCCGATTGCGCCGCAAAGTGAAGACGAGAAGAGCCTCGAAACAACGGGCAAGGATAAAAAGGATTCCGGTGACGAGCGCTCCAATAAGGACAAGGGAGACGCTGCCAAGAAACCTGATGAAGGCGGTAAGGATGAAGCTGGCAAGGAAGAGAAGAAGGAAAAAACAGAGAAGCCCAAGCCGGTGAAGGTCGACCTCGATCATCTGCAGGATCGCGCGGTCGCGCTGCCCTTACCTCCGCGCGATTACTCGGATCTGGCAGCGGGCAAGGAAGGTACGCTGTATCTGCTCGAGGGCCGGGAACGGTTCCAGCCGGACCGTGGTGCAACTCTGACCCGTTTCGAGTTGAAAACGAAGAAGTCCGAGAAGTTGGCTGATCGCGTCGCGGACTTCGATCTTTCGTTCGACGGCAACAAAATCCTTCTGCAAATTGCGCGCGGCGAGTCCGAAGGAGCGTCGGGTGGCGCGGAACCCGCGCCCGAATTTGTCATCGTCTCCGCGGATGCGCCCGCCAAACCCGGCGAAGCCAAACCCGGTGAAGGTAAGCTGAATCTTTCCGGCATGCAGATTCGCGTGGATCCGCAGGCCGAGTGGCGGCAAATGTTCCACGAGATCTGGCAGATCGAACGCAGCTTCTTCTACGATCCGCACTATCACGGCGTGGACACGGTGGCGGAAGAAGCGAAGTACCGCCCTTATCTTGACGAGGTCGGTTCGCGCAGTGATCTGAACTATCTCTTTCAGGAGATGCTGGGCGATTTTTCCATCGGTCACCTGCGCGGCACCGGCGGTACGATTCCGCGCCCCAATCGTGTGCCGGGCGGCCTGCTCGGTGCCGACTATGAGATCGCCAATGGCCGCTACCGAATCAAACGGATCTACACCGGCGAGCACTGGAATCGGCAACCGCAACCGCCGCTGGCGCAGCCGGGCGTGAGGGTCGCGGAGGGTGATTTTATTCTGGCCGTTGGCGGGCAGAACCTAAGCGGTTCGGATGACATCCAGCGCCTGCTGGAAGGCACCGCGGGAACGCAGGTGGTGCTGAAGATTGCCGCCGACGCGAACGGTAAGGATGCTCATGATGTCACGGTGACGCCGATTGGTGACGATCTGAGTTTGCGCAACTTTGCCTGGATCGAAGCCAATCGGCGCAAAGTGCAGGAGCTCAGCGCGGGCAAACTGGCATACGTGTATCTGCCGGACACGGCGCTAGGAGGCCTAACCAATTTCAACCGCTACTATTTTGCGCAGATCGACAAACAGGGCGCGGTCATCGACGAACGCTTCAACAGCGGCGGGCAGGCGGCCGATTACATCATTCACGCCATGCAACGTACGCTGATGAGTTGGTGGGCGCCGCGCTATGGGGCGATCTACCGCACTCCGCAAGCCTCGATTTTGGGCCCGAAAGTGATGATCACGAATGAATTTGCCGGGTCAGGCGGCGATGCGATGCCGTGGTATTTCCGCGAAGCACAGCTTGGGCCGCTGGTGGGCAAGCGCACCTGGGGAGGACTGGTAGGGATCGGCGGCATCCCGACCCTGATGGATGGCGGCCACGTCACGTCCCCAAGCTTTGGATTTTTTAATCCCCAGGGCCAGTGGGACGTGGAGAACCACGGTGTACAGCCGGACTACGAAGTGGATATGGAACCGAAGCCGGTGAGCGAAGGCCACGATCCTCAGCTGGAGAAGGCCGTGAGTCTTGCGCTGGATGAACTCGCAAAACATCCGGCGCCGGAACCCCATAAACCGGTGTATCCGAATTATGTTCGGCACGGCGAGCAATAGCCCGGAAACAACGATGAAGCACTGCGTACATCTTTCGCAGCAGGCCGATACCGGAGCCGCACAAGCGGTGTCGCGTCGTCTGCGCGCGGAAGAGCAAAACGGAGTCTAGAGGCGGGAGTTTTGTTAGCAGGTTTGTCGGCAGAAATGAGAATTCAGCCCTTGGTTTGCTCGTAACTGCTTGAGAAGGTTGGAGGCGCGGGTGGGATTCGAACCCCCCGGCGCCTGGAGTCTCACCACCAGCCATTCACACTTTGGACATTTCACGAACAAACTTCGCCCTACCAGCCGCCTCGGCCTATATCCTTTAGGTATAGAAAATAGTCATCGCATCCGATCCGGCTTGGAATCCACACAGAACAGGTCGCGAGGCAATACCTATGTCACTAAAAATCATGGTTGTGGACGATGAACCTGTCAGCCTGACGCTGGTGCGGTCGCTCTCGGCTGATTCAGGCCATACCGTCTTTGGCTTCAAGGACTGCCAGGAGGCTGGCTTGCGTGCTGAGAAGCAACGGTTCGACGTGGCCTTTGTAGGCATGCGCGAGCCTCAGACCAACGGCTTGGAGTTGGCGCGGCGAATCCGCAACTCCCAAGTTAATCGAGAGACCGCTATCGTCATGCTGAGCGCAACCGACGACGTGGGAAGCTTGCGCCAGGCTTTCGGCGAAGGCGCTGACTTCGTCCTCGTAAAACCCCTAACAGGAGGCCGCCTCCGTCCCATTTTGGCCGCGATGGAATCCCCTGGGTGGAAGGGCAAACGGCATGCCGTCCGCCTACCGCTGTTTACCGACGTCATTTGCGTCGGTGATGATCACCAAGTTCGCCTCAGCAGCATAAACATCAGCGAATCCGGCATGTTGCTACAACCCTCGGTCGATTGTGAGATAGGTCAGGAAGTCCGATTAGAATTCAAGCTTGCCGAGGTTCGTGGGTTGGTAAACGTACGTGCTCGCATCGTGCGTAAAGAGGGGAACGAGCGAGTAGGCGTCGCATTTGGCGATCTCGCTGCGGAACATCGAAACGCTATTCAACTCTACGTGATGGGACGGCTAAAAGATCTCACGCCGAAACGCGACCTGGATATTGGCCCCCACCTCGGTCCACGAGACTGAATCTGCTTTTGCGATGTGCTTTAGAACCGTCATCCTCGTGTCGCGTTTTCCAGCAAGGCTTGATGCCTAGTCCGGGCCGGTTCAACCTTATCTAAGTGTTTCGGATTGTTGGAGGCGCGGGTGGGATTCGAACCCACGAATGGAGGTTTTGCAGACCTCTCCCTTGGGCCACTTGGGTACCGCGCCAAACAATCGAGTATAGCAAATCACTTGTAGGGGAGGGCTTGTTCATCCTGAGCTTCGAAGGACCCCTCCCGGACCACTCCGTCCCGGCAAAGCCTGCAAACCGCAAGAGACCAAAAGGCCGCAAACGGACCTCATCAAATGACTCAAAAGCCACGTTTTCCAAAACACGGCTGCACGAAGCGCCCTTACTTCTTTTCGATCGGCGAAGCCACTCTCGCCTCGCGCAAAAATCGCGCCGCTTCTTCCGGTGGCGTCGGGTTGATGTAAAATCCTGTTCCCCACTCGAACCCGGCCACCTTCGTCAACTTCGGAATGATCTCCATGTGCCAGTGATAGTGATCGTTGATCTCTTCCCCGATCGGTGACGTGTGAATCATGAAGTTGTACGCCGGTTTATCCAGCGCCGCGTCCAATCGCATCAGCGCGTCTTTTAACATTCTCGCCAGGCTCGCGTAAATCGAGCTCTGATTATTCTCGTACGCCGATCCGTGCGCCTTGGGCAGCAGCCACATTTCAAACGGAAACCGCGAAGCATAAGGCGCCACTGTAATGAAATGCTCGTTCTCCCCCACTATCCGCTCTCCGGTATCCCGCTCCTGCCGGATGATGTCGCAAAAAATGCACCGTTCTTTTTCGTCGTAGTAGTGCCAGCAGTTATCTACTTCCTCTCGCACTCGCCGCGGCACGATGGGCAGCGCGATCAACTGCGAATGCGGATGCTCGATCGTCGCTCCCGCGCCCTCGCCGTGGTTCTTGAAAATCAAGACGTAGCGGAATCGCTTATCGTTCTTCAGATCCAACATGCGGTCGCGGTAAGCCCACAAAACATCTTCGACCGCCCGTTCCGGCAGATCGGCCAGCGACGTATTATGTTCCGGCGTTTCCACGATCACCTCGTGCGCCCCAACGCCGTTCATCTTGTCGAACAATCCCTCACCTTCGCGGTCCAACTCGCCTTCAATGCCCAACGCCGGAAAGCGATTCGGCACCACGCGAATGCTCCACCCGGACGTGTTGGCTCCGCCGCCATTCCGCCCGTAGACCAAAATCTCCGGTGGCGTTTTCCCTTCGCTCCCGGGACAGAACGGGCAATTTTTCTGTCCAAGCGGCGCCACAGTCTCGCGCAGAAAATCCATGGGACGTCTTCCGCGTTCCGTCGAAATAATCACCCATCGACCGGTTATTGGATCTTTTCGTAGCTCCGGCACAGCAATCCTCCCAGAACGTGCTCGGGGACAAGCGCAAAGGTAAGAGCACTCTTACTTCGGATTGTACCGCGTCTAACAGCCTCTTCGGGTATCCCACCCCTGCTTTTTAAAGGCGGGTTCTTCCAGGAAGCAACCCAATCACGACACGAACCAGACGCATTCCCAACGAGCACGATCACAAGTGCTTGAGGGTGCCCCACCCTTGGTTTGTAAGGGTGGGCTCTTCGCAAGCTTTAACATTCCCTACTGTGCTTGAGCTCTTCGCGGCTCTCCCAAGCTTCGAGAGCGCAAGACGTTCTCTTACATAATGGTTTCCCAGATAGGCTTTCCCGCTACGATATCTGCGGACTAAACGCATCTTTGTGCAACCGCACCTCCGGCGGCATCCCCGGCCGGTTATCGATCGCCAGCACATCAAACCGGCAAGGACAATCGCCGACATGCCTCTCCCCAAGAAACCGCCGCGCCGTCCGCACCACCACGCGCTGCTTGTCCGTTGTGACGCTCAATTCCGGCAGCGCAGTCATGACGTCGCTCACCGTTCGCGTGCGCACTTCTACAAACGCCAACGTCTTCCCGTCGTACCCAATCAGATCAATCTCGCCCTTGGCCCCGCGCGGCATGTAGTTTCGAGCGACGAACACGTAACCGTTCCGCCGCAAATACCAGTATGCGTAAGTTTCGCCGCGCACTCCGGTTCGCCCAGCCTCCAACTTCTGTGCCGCAGTCCTCTTTACCCCAAACTCCTGTTCTGCAAGATCACGTCCTGCGGGCAAATCTTCCCGCGGACCGCGCAAACCGTTGCGCGCAGCCCAGCGGACTGCTCCAAATATCAATGACGAGAAGATCGGCACGTGTCGTTCCTGCCAGAAATTACAAGCCTCGCTGCGAAGAAAACCCGCGTCACATGCAGCCCTAGAGACCCGCCGGGCGCTACCCGACGTCCGAGTATAAACAAAAATCTCGTGGCTGCCACGTTTCATCTCGGGCAGCCACGAGACTTCTCTTTTTTGAATTCCGCATGCCTTGTCCGCGAAACTCCGCGCCCTCAGCGTCTCTGCGGTGTCCTTGCTCCGCTCTTCTTTCCCTTTCAACTTTCAACGGTCGATCATCGCCGTTTCTTTACTTCATCGCTTCATTGCATACTTACTTCGTTACTTTATTTCCTCTTCGCGGAAGCATTCTTCCAACGTCTTCACCGCGAATTCCGCCTGGACTTCATCAATCACGAGCGGCGGGCAGAATCGCACGGTCGTATCTCCCGATCCGAGAATCAGCAGACCCTTGTGATACGCCGCCTGAATAACCCGGTTGCGCATCTCCGGTGCTTTCTCTTTGGTCTTCTGGTCTTTGACCAGTTCGATGCCGATCATCAACCCGCGACCGCGCACCTCGCCCACATTCTTGAACTTCTGCGTCCAATTCGCGGTCCGCTTCATAATAAATTCCCCGACGCGTCTCGCGTTCTCCATGTACTTGCTTTCCAGCAAATGCAAGGTCGCCAGCGAGGCCGCGATGCACACCGGATTCCCGCCGAACGTAGAAGCATGCGCCCCCGGCTTCCAGTCCATCACGCTCTCACGCGCAATGACCGCGCTCAGTGGCATTCCCGAAGCAATGCCTTTTGCCGTGCAGATAATGTCCGGCTCAATCCCTGGCGCATGGTCCACCGCCCACCACTTTCCGGTGCGGCCCATTCCCGACTGCACTTCGTCGGCTACCAGCATAATTCCGTATTTGCGGCAAATCTTCTGCAGACCCTGCAAAAACTCCGCTGGCGCCAGAATGTAGCCGCCCTCGCCTTGGATCGGCTCGATAAAAATCCCCGCGACCTCTTCCGGATCGACGCGCCGACGGAACAATTCCATTTCTAGATAGTTCAAGCAATCCGCCGAGGCATGCTCAGGGTTCACGCCGTAGGTTGCACGATAGGTGTCCGGATACGGCATGTGAAACACGCCGGAAAGCAGCGCCCCAAATCCCTTGCGCTGCACCGAGCGGCTCGCCGTCAACGACAGCGCGCCCATCGTGCGGCCATGAAATGACCCGTTAAACGCGATCAGTTTGTCGCGCTTGGTGTGATACTTCACCAGCTTGATCGCCGCTTCGATCGCTTCCGCGCCGGAATTTCCGAAGTACACGCGCTTGGATTCCTTCCCCGGCGCAATCGAGCTGAGCTTTTCCGCGAGCTGCGGCATTCCCTCGTAGTAAAAATCCGTCCCTGACAAGTGAATCAACTCCGCCGCCTGCTTCTGAATCGCGGCCACAACTTCGGGATGGCAATGCCCGGTAGCGCAAACGGCAATGCCCGCGGCAAAATCCAGAAACACATTTCCATCGACGTCTTCGATCATCGCGCCGTGGCCGCGCTTGGCCACTAGGGGATAGTCGCGCGTGTACGACGGCGACACATATTTGGTATCGAGTTCCACAACGCGCTTCGCGTTGGGTCCTGGAAGCGGCATATTCAGCTTCGGGAATTTCGTGGCAATTTCCTTGGCCTGTGGCAATTTCGTTTCGGTGGTTGCAATCATTTTCTTCCTCCTCGGTGAAGAATGGCCGGTGGTTAACTAATTGAAACGGAGGAACTTATATGTGGCCAACATCGCGCGGACCGTTACGCCAGCGAGCAGCCAGAGAGGGAAGGTTCGTTAGTCTACGCCGTAGAGGTTTGGGCGTACTTCGGCCGGGGAAGAGATGCCCATGAACTGACTGAGAAGGTTGAATTTAGAGTGCTTCATTTACGTTTCCAGCGGACGCTTCCGTCCCGGCCATCTTCAAGAATTATACCACGGTCCGCGAGCTCTTTACGGATGCGATCGGAAGCCGCGAAGTCCCTTCGCTTGCGCGCGTCCTGCCGCTGGGCGACCATTTTTTCAACTTCTGCGTCGGACAACCCGCCGCCCGAGTCACCGTAGCCAAGCGCTTGCAACTTCTCGGCGTCGTTGTCGTCGATCACCGCAAACACGCGGTCGAACGACGCCAACAATTCCTGAGCCGCGGCGACATCGCCTTGACGAAATTCGCCTTTGTCCATGGCGATGTTCGCTTCGCGCACAAGGTCGTAGATCGCGGCGAGCGCCATGGCGGTGTTCAAATCATCGGACAAGCCCGCATCGAAATCTTGCGCGGCCCTGGCGATGCGCTCGGCCATTCCGGGCTGCTTGCCCTCCGGAAACTTTCCTTGCTTTAGGCGGTCGGAAAAATTTCGCAGACGCTCGACAGCGCTGGCGGCCTGCTGCAATCCATCGAAGGTGAAATTCAGCTGGCGGCGGTACGGCACACTCGCGAGCGCGAAGCGAAGCGCCGACGGCTTGTAGCCCTTGCCGAACAGATCGCGCAGCGTGAAGAAATTGCCGAGCGACTTCGACATCTTCTCGCCTTCCACCAGCAAATGCTCCGCGTGCATCCAGTAGCGCACGAACCGCTTGCCAGTGGCGCCTTCGCTCTGGGCAATCTCGTTTTCGTGATGGGGAAACGCCAAATCGATGCCGCCAGTGTGAATGTCGATCGTCTCGCCGAGAAGTTTCATGGCCATCGCGGAACATTCGATGTGCCAGCCCGGGCGTCCCGGACCGATGGGTGTCTCCCAAAAGTGTTCGCCGGGCTTGGGCGCTTTCCACAGCGCGAAGTCGCGCGCGCTCTCTTTTTCGTAGCGGTCGTTGTCCACGCGGGCGCCGGCTTGGATTCCGCTCACGTCGATCTTCGACAATTTCCCATAGTCTGGAAATTTCGCGATGCGGTAGTAGATCGATCCCTCGCCCGCGTAGGTGTACGACTTCTCTTGAAGCCGCTGGATCAGCTTCACCATGTCGTCGATGTAGTCTGTGGCGCGAATCCAGTGCTCGGGTGCCTCGATACTCAGCGCTTTGCAATCGTCGAAAAATGCCTGCACGAATTTTTGCGTGTACTCGCGAATCCCGACACCGGCAGCCGCCGCCTTGGCAATGATGCGGTCGTCCACGTCGGTCAGATTCATGACGTGGTTGAGCTTGAACCCGCGAAACTTCAGAAAACGCCGCAGGATGTCCTGAAACACAAACGTGCGGTAGTTGCCGATGTGCGCGTAGTCGTAGACCGTCGGCCCGCAGGTGTACATGCTGACTTCGCCGGGTTTCTGGGGGACAAACGGCTCGGTGTCGCCGCTCAACGTGTTGCGTAGTCGAATTTCGTTCATGGGGCAGTCGGTCGTGTTCAAAGCCCGAAAACAAAACGATGATTCTATCCGAAGGCACTGAGGAGTGGGTAGTAACCGGGGAATGGAGCGCAGGGTAGTTAACCGTTCCGACCCCTCCCCCCACCTATTTTTGTAAGTGCGGATTCTAAAGGAGTTTAAGTCCAGTGATTTTGGAAGTGCGGATTTTAAAGGAGTTATGGGTGCGTTTTGCGGAAGTGCGGATTCTAAAGGGTTTAGGGTCTTAGCCTTCATCTCAGTCTTGCTCCTGGGTGCCCACGCCTTCCGGGTGTTTCGCATAGGTCTAAAAGGAAGGTTACGGGAAAGGAAGGTTGGATGCCGGCTGAAAATGGGGGATCGAGCAAACCGGCAGCTGCGAAGAGGAGTGGATAGGTGCGCCGGGAGTGAGGGCGAGGACGGGCTGGAGGCCGACTTTCATGGGAAAGAGTACCACGAAAGTTATCCGATGTCAAATAATACTTTATAGGAAGTATTCGAACGATTGGGCAGTCCGTCAGTGCGGGAACGTTGTAGGTGGTGAGGTTGGCGTGATTCATCGTTGCCATCGCAATCTCCGTTTATAGAAAGTTCCATCGCGTGGCTTGTCAGGGGTTCAGACCGGAACGCAGCCAGCCTTTTTCTGCTGTTCATTTTTCTGGGCACTGCTTTAGGCTAATGCCTGCGTCCTGCCGCTTCGTGTCTTCTGCTTTCCCGGTTCCGCCCTTACTCCATCTGGTTCCCTCCCATAAAGCAGCCGCTCGCCTTGGAAGGCATGGGTCCTGGACGGATGACCGGCAAGCCAGAAGTTATCGATTGGTCCGTCGGATTAGAATCGACAAAACGCGTCAGCAGTGACCGACCAATCACGGGAGAGAAGCCGACTTGACAGGAGTAATCCCGCCGTCGAAACCGAACAGCTTCCGGCTTGCCGACCACTCGTCCCGAACCTCAACTTTCGCTTCCCACAGCCCCCTTTTGCTGGCTTTTCCTTATCCGCTTGTTTCGGCAAAGCTCAATATGTTGCGCCAAGCCTGAATCCACACCTCGAATCCTTGCGGTCTGCTGAAACAACCGGATAGCAGGTGCTGGCTAGTGAAGTGCGCTTGTACGGGTACTAGTCGGAATGTGACCGCGGATGCTAAAAGTCGTTATGACCGAACGCCGCGACGACTCCATCACAGAATCGTAGTGCGTCAAAGCGCTGGGAATGAGGCAAAGGGGATGGGGGCGGCAATCCCCTTCGCCACGGCATAGGGCAAGCATTTTTTCGGGTAAGGAGTTAGTCAATCGACGGTGATGCGGGTAGCCGCCGTAGTTCCCTTGACCTCTGCTATGGGCGTTCCCACGCCGACGGCAGCGAAGCTTGGAGGCCAGAGTTTGAAAACGAACATTCCTTTGTAGGTTTTGCCATCGGACGCGACCGTATTCGTTTCGTCGTCGGTGAAGATGGCTGCGAGGCTGCCGTCCGAGTTAAACATCAAACCGATATGGTGCAGTTTGACGCTTCCGTCGTCCAAGACCTTCCAGACGCCGAAGCATATATTCCCGCCGGTGGGTGGAAGAAATGCATTTTCAAATTCAGTTCCATCCCCGTGCCAAGTCTTGAAGGATTCGAGGAACGGGAAGGGTGTGGGCGGGTAAGGCCCTCCTGGAGGGAAATTATTGTCGTAAGTTGCTGTGTAATTCACATGCCATAAACCCACGATGGTAGCAGGCTCCTTCGACTCTCCGTCCGCGTGAGGGCTGACGAAAGGAATCGCGGGGGCGGCTCCAGCTTTGTAAGGAACGGCACAACCACCAGCCTTAGCGTCGGCAGCGGTGAACAACAGCCCCACTGCTACGAACGCTACAAGAGCGGAAAACCGCCTGCTCCGAAATAGTCTCAAGGTAATTCCAAGGATCTGATTCATTGTCCTTCTCCTCTTAGTCGAGTTATCGCGCATCTGCTTTTTCCGAGCCCCGGAGGGCAGAGCAAAGCAAAGTTCACGCAATTTGGTTGAAGAGGGGGCTGGGGTGCAATGCCCCGGCCCTCACTTCGGGTTCAATTTTTTGTCACCAGATAAGTCATTGAAATCAGAGGCTTAAGCCCGGTACATTGGTCCTTGACCGTCCGTTCGCGGCAGTGTTACCATCTGCGAAATTAACCGCTCGTGCTGCAATTTTGCGGAATTCGTTTTTTTGAGCGTCGGGTTCCACTTAAACTAGCTGGTTTGTCCGCCACTGGCTGACTGGATGGTCCGAAAACAGCCGACGCTGCCATATGTAAGCGTGTAAGCGGCAGCGAGACAACTTGCCGTTTAGGACCACCGCATGCCTTTCCCTGTTCGCACGGACTCCGCATCGTCCTCCCCGCGGCCTCAACGAATTGCCTTCGACAATTTCGAGGTTGATTTGCGCCCCGGCGAAGTTCGCAAGAACGGCGTCAGGATTCGGTTGCAAGCACAGCCCTTTCAGCTGTTGGTTTTGTTACTGAAAAACGCCGGGGACGTGGTTACCCGGGAGGAGATCTGCCGGGAGTTATGGCCTAGAGACACCTTCGTTGACTTCGAACATAGTCTCGCCGCTGCAGTGAACAAGATTCGCGAGGCTCTGAGTGATTCGGCAGACAATCCCCGCTATATCGAGACGCTTCCCAAAAGGGGCTACCGCTTCATTGGCAAGATCAGGCCCGAAGCGCCGGTAGTGATTGCGGTTGCGGAGCCCCAGCAAACTGTGGAACTTGTACCGGTTCCCCCGGCAAAGGTGTGGAGAGGCAGGATGTGGATCCTTGGAATGGTAGGGACCGTGGTCGTCCTGGTGGTCGCAGTTCTCTTCTTCCGGCTGTCGCGCAAACCTCTGAATTCCCAGCTCTATTCACATATGACTTCCGACATGGTGACGGTTCCGTTTACTGCTTATCCGGGGGTCGAAACAGCTCCTTCATTTTCTCCGGATGGTTCGCGGATCGCGTTCTCTTGGGACAACGCCACAGGCAATCGTTCCGGAAGGCCGCAATTCGACTTATACGAAAAGGCAATTGGAAGTGAGACGTTATTGCGCTTGACGAATCATCCTTCGGAATGGATCAGTTCGACTTGGTCGCCGGATGGAACACAGATCGCCCTTCATCGCCTGGCCAGCGAGGACACCGGTATTTATGTGGTGCCTGCGTTGGGCGGCCCGGAACGCAAACTGCATGCTACGCACGCGCCCTATAGTGTTGTGGCGCCGCTCAGTTGGTCCCCTGATGGGAAATGGATTGCATATGCTGACGCTGAAGACGGTAAGCCTGGCGACCGCATGTTCCTGCTCAACGTGGATACTTTAGAGAGTCACGAATTTCCGCATGATCCTACCTGCAACCACGAAGGCAATTTGACTTTCTCGCACAGCGGCCAGCAGCTTGCCATGTTGTGCGTCCATAGCACCACTTCCTTCGAGTACTTCGTTACTAATTTCCAGGGAAAGTCCAAGAGATCATTGACTACGATTCATGAATTCGCCACCGATCTCGCTTGGACTAGCGATGACAAGTACTTGATCCTGGCGAGAGAATTGGACACCGGTCCGGAATTGGATGAGCTCCGCGTAAGCGATGGCGCCATGCGAAAGCTTTCACTTTCTTCAGGCGGAAGCTGGCCGGCCGTTTCCCGCGATGGTCGAAGACTGGCATTCAGCACCTTCGTCGGTCATGTGAACATCTGGCGCAGGGATCTGCTGCATCCTAAAGCCGCACCCGTGCAGATGTATACATCTACGAGGGAACAGAACGCCGCGCAGTATTCTCCGGACGGCAAGCACGTGGCTTTCGATTCCGCGCGCTCCGGACTGTGGAGCGTTTGGATGGCGGATACGGACGGCAGCAACCTGGTGCAGATTTCGCACGACGGACCTGCCGGGTATCCGGGCTGGTCGCCCGACTCACAGAAAATCGCGTTTGCGATGAAGGGTTCCGACGGACTGTGGAATGTATATACCGCCGACATCTCAGATCGCGTTCCACACAAACTGCAAACCAATGTCCCCGAAACCACCGATCCCGAGTGGTCGCATGATGGCAAGTGGATCTATTTTCGCGGATACGAGGGCGTGGGCCACCAGCTCTACCGCTGCCCCGTGAAAGGAGGTGGCGCGGCTATTCTCGCCGCCTCCCAGGACATCATCGAGCCTATTGAATCCACGGACGGCAAGGTCCTGTACTTTCCGTCACGCAACGTGAACGCACTCATGATGATGCTGCCGCTGGATCGACCAAACGCAGCGCCGCAACCCGTTGTGGGAATGCCGAACATCTCCGTTGAACACCAGTGGGCGGTCGTGCCGAGTGGAATTTATTTCGTTCCGCAAGCGGCGCCAAGGACCATTTGCTTCTACGATTTCGCAACCAGGCACAATCGGGAAATCTTCAAAACCGATCGCGAACTTTCCGACGGCATCTCCGTCTCGCCCGACGGGCGCTACATGCTCTATTCCCAACTCGACGAGAACAACTCCAACATCATGCTCGTCAGCAACCTCCACTGACCGTAGCCCGCACATCGCTTTGCGTCCAGAGAGAAATGTCTACAATATTTTTTAATTTCTTTGGGGAATCGAAGCCGTCTGAAGTTTGAGGGCAGGCTGCGGAAAAACGCAACAAAACGAAGAAAAAGCTTCCTTCAGGGGCCCTTCGTTCCTCAGGATAAACTGAGGCCCGTTGGGAGCACGCAGTTTACGTCGGCGCCCTTCGAGGCTCCGGATGAACTAAAGCACCGACCTCCTGAAGAAAAAGACTTTTTCCGCAGCCTGCTAGGAGCTCGAGGCAACCTGGTTCCTCGGTAGTCGTTGTGTTTCTACGATCTCACTCACGAGGAACAGATCCGTGAGCAATGCGCGCAGATGGATTGAGGCGTTCAGATTGTCGATCAATTGCGAGCTGATGGCGGGTTGCGCTAGAACCAATTCAATCGCGGCGAGCGAGTCGTCTGCGTCGCGACCGAGCACCTTAAAGAATTTGTAGTATCGTTCGGCTGGCTCCCAGCCTTCTTGTTTCACTGCGGCTGTACAATTCTCCGCGAGGCCCGCGATCGCTTTCACGGCTCGATTCAGGTACTCGCGGACTTGTCCGCCGGACTTACTGCCTTCGTCGCTGGGAAGCCCTTGGGCCGCGTAGGCCAGCATGAACTCGTAGCATTCTTCGATGGTGTTGCAGCGCTCCCGGATATCAGCCAGCATCTCTTAATCCCTCTGGTCCCACATCCGCGGATGCCGGTGAGGACGGGGGAGTCTCGACGGGCCATCGCCGCGGATCGTGTTCTTCCAGATAAAAATCCCGGCTCATCCAACCGAAGATCATCGACTTGGTGATGGCGCGCTTCTCCGGCCGGAGACCGAAGTAGACGTGCACCATAATCAACGCAATGAGTCCAACGCCCGCCAACCCGTGCAGCACGTACATCATGCCCCAGGTCATATCCCCGAACAGATAGGGATTGCGGGGAAAGAAAATCGTGCGTACGCGAAACATCATGAACACGCCGGTCACGATAGCGGACAGACCCGCGGCGATGATGGCGCCGTGGTAGAGCTTGTTCTCGAGAGGATACTTGGCGAATTTGTCCGGTGGTGGCGCAGACTTACCCATAAAACGCAGAATTCTTCGTCTGGCGTCCCGTGCGTCAATCCTGTCAGGCCAGATGGACCAGAAGTCCAAGAAGAAGGAGGCGTGAATGATATGAAAGAGTATGGAAAGGGTGAGAACGGTCCCTGCGATCCAGTGATAGGTGACCCAGTCGAATCGGATACCAACCTTCGGGAGGAAGGCGGTAAACAGGAGCGTGAACATGGAAGCCGCCATGATCCAGTGAAACAGCCGCGCGGTCAGCGAATGTCTCGGTACGTGCTCCGGTATGCGCGCCGCAATCAAAGGCGAACCACTGCTCGCGAACTCCTTGGCATTGGCGAAATATCTGAGATAGGTAGCGTGCACGATGAAGAAGAGAAATCCTGCGATGACCGCAACCCATATCAAGAACCAGGCGATGTGGAGCGGAACATTCTGTCCCCACGGGCTTTTCGCCCACTCTAGGAAGTCCACACAGCCTCCTCCACGCCGCCGATTGCGCGCTTTACCAGATTTCTCATTAGAGGGATTTTGTACGCGTTGAATTGAAGTGCAACCGCGCCTTGAACAGCGAGTTTCCCAGCCATCGCTCCGGTTGACGCATTTGCCGGTTTGCCGCGAACGGCGTCTTCGACGGCCGTCAGGCGAAGAGGGCGCGCAGCCGCACCGTTCACCGCTATGCGGATTTTTTCGATCGCGCCGTTCGATATTACCATCGCTGAAGCCACGTTCAGCAGTGGGAAGTCCCACACGTTCCGGTCCCGCACTTTCTCGAAATAGAACTGCGCGCCGGCCCACGCGGAGGGAATGCGAATCGCCGTTAGAAGCTCACCGGGTTGCAAGACGTGCAAACTCGTGATGTCGATGTCTGGACCGACGAAATAGTCCTGGGCATCGATTACGCGCTCACCCTTCGGTGTGCGGATCACGAATTTGGCATCGAGCGCGATGAAGGCCGGAGCGGTGTCCGAGGGATTCACGGCCACGCATCGTTCAGCATGCAGGATTGCGTGCTCGCGGTTGCGGCCCTCCGGGGTGTCGGCATAACAGATATTTCCCCCTGCACGGTAGCAGGGCCAACCTGCGCGGTAGTACCAACAGCGAGCATCCTGAGAGACATTGCCACCGATCGTGCCCTGGTTGCGGATCTGTGGCGAGGCCACCAATTCAGCGCTTTCCGCCAATAGCTTGTACTTCTCACTGACGAGAGGATGCTGTACTACTCCCGTGAGCGTGGTCATCGCTCCGATCTCGATGCCATCGGAAGTGGCGCGAATTCCTTTCAACTCCGCGATCCCGCTCAAGTCGACGACCACCTTCGGCTTCTTGATGCGGTCCTTGAGCCAGTCGAAGCTATCCATGCCTCCAGCCAGAACCCAAGCGTCGCGCCCGTGATGCTCAAGCAGTTTTTGCGCGTCGGCAATAGAGCTTGGCTGCAGCAACTCAAATGCCGGCATAACATCTCGAATTACGGCCACGGACTCTCCTTTCTGTCTCGACTAAATGTGTGCCATCAAAGGATGTTGCATGGGCCGTCCAGATTCCAGCGAAGTCAAGATGGTGTCCGCGTTGACGGGCGCACGGCGAAAGATCTCGTCTCCCAATGCATCCGAAAGTGCGTTCAGGATCACAGCACAGCCGCCACCAACCGGAGGCTCGCCGACGCCACGTGCGCCCACCGGGGTTTCCGGATCGGGTATATCCACCGCGGCCCATTGCATGTTCACAGGAACATCGAGAATCGTCGGAGGCTTGTTCTGATAGAACCGCGTGGAAAGCATCGCGCCGTAGTGCGGGTCATATACCCACTTCTGACCGATCGCGTGGGCTATCCCCAAGACCGAGCGGCCAAGCACCTGGCCGCCAAGCGCGCGAGGATGAATCACCGAACCGACGTCGGCGTACGCGAGAAAATCCACGATGTAGTATTTGCCGGTCTCGATATCGACTTCGACCTCGGCGAAGCTCGCCACATAGGAATACGTTTGGCCGTCGCGGGGATAGTTGTCCTTCGCGGCCGCTACCAGACCTTGCCCCACCAACGCTGCCATCGACGCCTTGGTCAA
>Ga0185299_10001387_pt1 | contig 47623 bp, 36 predicted proteins | sample PaiPotPPA55metaG_FD_128002 | JGI IMG/M metagenome (GOLD analysis project Ga0185299, IMG submission 128002) | Iron sulfur acid spring bacterial and archeal communities from Banff, Canada, to study Microbial Dark Matter (Phase II) - Paint Pots PPA... ... | reverse complement strand
ATCACCACGCCAGCGCCGACAACCTCCGCCGGGCAACCACCGGCAACCGCGAGCCCCTATAATCGAGACCGCTCACGGGTGGGGAATTTCGGCGAGCACAGGCGGGGAACTTCGGTGAGCGTGGTCAACCTCTTGTTATATGCCATCAGTTAGCGTTATATTACACTAAATAGTGGCATCGTTTAATGCAGCGAGCGGTCATGGCATACGAACTCATCAGGACCTGCGGGTCGAGGAATTCGCGCGCCACGCCGGCCACGACGACATCCCGCAAGAGCAGATCGCCGCCGACCCGCACCGCCGAGTCGGCCCCAGCGTCGCGGCCCATGCCGCTGACCTGCTAACTCGGGCACCGGCCGCGGCGAATCCGAGGCCGCGCACGCACAAACGAGAACGGGTCGGTGGAGACCGATCCGGGTGGATCGCGCAATCTCGGAAAGTAGATGAAATCTCGTTATTGACGGACCCGCAAACCGGCCGCAAATTTCCTAACATCGAATTTAAATTCCATACAGCGAAATTTCCGATTTTAACTATATCCGGGAGAGATTGCTTTGAAATTCGACTTGACTCAGATCAGCCCCGGCGCCGTCGCGTGGATGTTGACGGCCTCGGCGCTGGTGTTGTTCATGACACCCGGCCTCGCGTTCTTCTACGGCGGGATGGTGCGTGCCAAGCATGTGCTTGCGATGGCGATGCAGAACTTCGTGCTGATGGGGCTTATCAGTATCCTGTGGGTGACGGTGGGTTACTCCCTGGCGTTCGGTAAAGGCAACGGTTTCCTCGGGGACCTGCATTTCGCCGGACTGGCCCATATGGACCAGGTCGTCCCGGGCTTCACCGGTGCGGGAGCGTTGGTCATCCCGCCGCTGGTGTTCGTGATCTTCCAGATGATGTTCGCGGTCATCACCCCGGCGTTGTTCACCGGCGCCACCGCGGACCGGTGGAAGTTCGCTTCGTTCGTCCCGTTCGTCATCGCCTGGTCGCTGCTGGTGTACAGCCCGGTCGCACACTGGATCTTCTCCCCGGTCGGCTGGCTGGCTCGCCGCGGTGCGCAGGACTTCGCCGGCGGTATCGTCATCCACACCACCGCCGGCACGGCCGCGCTGGTCCTGGCCCTGATGCTCGGTAAGCGCAACGGTTCGGCGAAGGACACCGCGAACAAGCACAACCTGCCGCTGATGCTCATCGGCATGGGCATCCTGTGGTTCGGCTGGTTCGGTTTCAATGCCGGCTCGGCTCTGGACGCCAATATGATCGCCGCCCACGCCTTCATCAACACCAACACTGCCGGTGCCGCCGGGATGCTTGCCTGGCTCGCCGTCGAACGCCTCCGCCACGGCACATGCGGCACGCTCGGCGCCGCCGCCGGCGCGGTCGCCGGACTCGCCGCGGTCACCCCGGCCGCCGGCTTCGTCAGCCCGATGGCCGCACTGGCCATCGGCGCGCTGTCCGGAGTGCTGTGTTGCTACGCCATCGACTGGAAACACAGGTTCGGCTACGACGACGCCCTCGACGTCGTTGGTGTTCACCTCGTCGGCGGCGCGTTCGGGGCGCTCTCGGTTGGCGTGTTCGGCTCGAAGGCCATCAATGCAGCCGGTGCGAACGGGCTGCTCTATGGCGGCGGATTCAAGCTCCTGGGCAACCAGGCACTCGCCATCGTGGTAGCCATAGCCTGGACAGCGGTCGTGACCTTCGTCATCGCGGTGGTGCTCCAGAAGCTTGTCGGGAACCGGGTCTCCGAGCAGCACGAGACGCTGGGCCTGGACAAGGCCCTGCACGGCGAGACCGCGTACGCGTTCGACGACGATGAAGCCGAGCCCGCCTCCGCCGAGTCGGAGCTCGCCTCCGCCGAGTCATAAAGCGATCCGTCTCGGGTGTAACCGGGCGCCCGGCCATGGCCGCGCGCCGGGATTGTGCAGGGGTTGCTCCAGACCCGTTGCGGCTCTTGCCAAGTGCGGCCTCGGGCAGGAGATTCCCGCCTGGTCCCGAAGGCGCGCAGGCTGCAGGCCGACATCCGGTGGCGGGGCTTGCTGTTCGGCCACTACTGCAGGCGTGTGCAGGGCGAACGGGAGAAAGCCGCCGGTGTCCGGCGGCGGTGTACTGAAATTGTGCGCCATCAGGGAATAGCGCACGTTTTCTCTTACCCCAGCAAGGCTGGGGGTGTTCATGCGCTAGGCGTTAGCCCTCGAATCGGGACGAGGTCAAGCAGACAGGCAGGCCCTCGCCGGACCGTGACGGGTAAGGCAACTTGGTTTCCTGGGTCGTGCACGATTCCCCGGGTGAAGCGCGTTCTCGGCGGGTCTGGTCGGCAACAGGCCGGCGACATCGGGACTGGCACACGTCGGTGGAGCGGACGATCCTGCTCACGGCCGGCCTCGTCGGCGATGGCCCGGTTGAATGCGATGTAGAGACCGCGCTTCGATGTCGCCGCCGCCAGCATCCTCAGCGTGGTCGTCTTTCCGGTGCCGGTGCCGGCACCGGCCTGTATAGGTGATGGCGAATGGGGCCGGGCTGTAGTCTCGGCGGCCGTTTCCGTTGCGATCGTGCCACTGAATTCTCTTGGGCCACACGGCTGCTGACGATACCCGGGGTCGCAACACGGTGACCGAGCATCAGCGCCACAGGTCAGCGCCGACCCGCTCTTCGGCAGCACCACGAATCACCCCTCGTGGCGTTGCCGGAGGCTGGTCGGAGCAGATTATGTACGTGACCGCCAAGAACGGCTGGGAACGCCCGCCAACTACATCCGGGAACCGGCACGTTCGCCCCTACCCTCACCATGACGAGGCCGCGCACCGTCTGACCAGCTGTCACCGCACCGTCGCGCAGGGGTGCTGGTGGAATGTATGGCGTGTAGCCGGCATGAAATTCGGACCATCGCGTCGGGCGGGTCAGCAGGCTCAACTGGCGGTGTCGGGCCGGTCAGCCAGGCCCAGGCGTAGGTGTTCGCTGTGGTAGACGGCCTCATCGAGGAGTTGGGCGACGTGGTTGTCGTAGAGGCTGTAGACGATGCTGCGACCAGCGCGAGCGCCGGTGACCAAGCCGAGGTTCCGCAGCAGCCTTAGCTCCCGCCGCGGTGGCGGATGTGGCCGCTGTACGCGGCAGGGTTCACCACCGCGTTCGGCGCCCACGGCATCGCCGCGAACCTGGGTTCGCAGACCGGCGACCTGCGTGGCTCGCTGCTGTATCTGGGTGTGCTGCTGGCCCTGTACGACGGTGCCGAAGTGGTGTTGAAACCGGTGTTCGGGACCATTGCCGACCGGGTCGGTGCCCGTCCGGTCATGGTCGGCGGATTGGTCACATTCGCGGCCGCGTCCGCGGTTTTCGTGGTGGTCCACGACCCGAGCTGGCTGTGGCTCGCTCGCCTCGGGCAAGGCGCGGGGGCGGCAGCGTTCTCTCCGGCTGCCAGCGCCCTGGTCGCCAGAATGCATCCGAAAGCTAAGCAGGGCAGGGCTTTCGGAAGCTATGGGTTCTACAAGAGTATCGGCTACACCCTGGGGCCGCTGCTCGGTGGCGCCATCGTGTGGGTGGGCGGGTTGTCGTCGTTGTTCGCGGTCATGGCTGTTCTCGCGGTGACGATCGCGGTGTGGGTGGTGTGCGCGGTGCCCGCGGTTTCCCCGTTGCCGCGCGCCCGGCAGACTCTGGTGGATCTGGCCCGCCGGCTGTCGGAGGGGGCATTTCTGCGCCCGACTGCGGCACTCGCCGCCGCGACCGCCGCGCTGTCGGTGGGCGTCGGGTTCCTGCCTGTATCAGGTGCAGCCGCCGGGCGGCGATTACCCGAAGCAGGTCATGAACTGCCGCTTGCTCGATGCGCGGGTCGCGTGCGAGGTCTCCGGTGATTCGTTGTGCCAGATCGGCCAAACCGGCTGGGCCCCAGTGGAGTTCGGTGAGCGCGGCAGCGGGATCCCTGGTCCGGCTGAGAACGGCCAGGGCTTCGGGGTGGCCGTCGACGATGTCGATGATCCGTTGAACGGCTGGTGAACTGGACTCGAGCCAGCTGGGAGGTAGCAGCGAGACCATGTCTGCCGACGGCAGTGGGTCGACCTCGATTGCGGTGCCGAGCCGAGTGTAGCGGTGATCTGTGCTGGTTATCACCGTGAGGGCGGCAGGATGGGGGCTGAGTAGTTCGCTGACTTCGTCGATTCGGAGTCCGGGCGGGATGCCGTCGAGGACCCAGAGAAACGAGGAAATGGTGCGGTCGAAGACTTGCGCTGCATGGTCCAGCCGGATCGGGTGGTCGTGCATTGCCTGGGTGACAAGTGTCCGCTGGTGATGCAGTGAGGGCAGGGGCTCGTCCGGGTCGGCGCGGAGCCAGCAGATTCCGCCGGGGAAGGCTGCCTGGAACCGGTGGGCATACTCGGATACGAGCCGGGACTTGCCGATTCCGGTGAGGCCGTGGACGACTGCGATGTGCTCGTTGCTGTGCCGGGTGAGCGGAGCGGTGCGATGGTGCAGGGCAGAATGGATCTGCCACAGATGTTGTACGCGGCCGGCGAACCGGGGGGAGGTGTGCCGGTGAGGAAACGGTAGCCAGCGCACATTCGCCGGCGGGGTGATCTGGCCGAGTGGTCCGTCGATTCGCGCGACATGCGACGCGACTGCGGCGGCAAGCGTTCGGAGGTCGGCGTCACTGACGGGAGACGGGGAGTGCCGAGAGTCCCGCAGTTCGATCGGATGGACGTGGTCTGTGCGTTCTTATCGTAAGTACGGACCACCAAACCCGGGGGGATTCAGGCGACGATCATCCGATGTCGGCGCCTCGCATGTCCAGACCGCCGGCGATCATGGCGTTGCATACCGAGACGAGAGCGCGGATCAGGTGGTCGGCGCCTCACCCGTGGACTGGGTCAGGGGCGACCCCTGTTGAGCGGTACTCCGGCGCTCCGCCCAGCGGACGGCGAGCGGTGCGGCAAGGCCGGTGAGGACGAACATCGCTCCGACGACGTACCACCCGGGCCGGCCCCAGGTGATGCAGAGCGAGATGAGCAGGATCGGTCCGATGGCTTCGGACAGGCCGGCACCGAGGCTGAACACCCCGAGATACTGGCCGGTGGCATGGTAGGGGGCCAGAGCGAAGGACACCTCGAAGCCGGCGGCGGCATGCCACAGTTCGCCCACTGTATGCGCCAGAACCCCGGTCAGCAGCAGCGTCACAGCGGCCCAGGCCGGGGTCCCAGCGGCGAGTGAGATCAGCGCGCAGGAGGCGAAGAACGCCACGCCGGCGCGCCGGTAGGCGTGAGCGCCGGCGGTGGCGGAGTCGATGTTGCGGCTGGTGGGCACTTGGAGCGCGATGACGAGGACGGTGTTGAGCAGGATGATGCCGGAGATCAGCCAGCGCGGCGCTGTGGTGGCGGTGACCAACCAGAGCGGGACGGCCACGGTGAGCACCTTGAACTGGATGGCCATGATGCCGTCGAGTGCGGTGATAAGGAGGTAGGGCCAGTCCTGCAGTGCGATCCAGCGCGGGCCGCTTTCGGTTGGCCGGGGACTCACCGCGGGAAGTGCGGCGAGGATGGCGGCGGAAGCCGCGAAGGAGACGGCGTTGCCGAAGATCATGAGGTGGTAAGCGGATTCGGTGCCCACCTGGACCGTCCAGCCCGCGAGCAACGCGCCGATCGTGATACCGGTATTGGAGACAGCGCGGAGATAGCCGCGGAATTCCTGCGGCCGGTTCCCTCCGTAGTGCCGGATCAACGGCGACCGTGCGGCGAGGCTGGCCGTTTTCGCCCCGGTTGCCGTCGCGACTGCGAGAACGAACGGCCAAAAGCTGTGCGCCAGTACGAAACCGGCCGTCGCCAGCGCTTGGACGGCCAGAGTGGCCGCGGAGATGCCGCGTGCTCCGTATCGGTCAGCGAGGCGGCCGACGCCGATGCCCAGAGCGAGCGAGACGAATCCGGCGATGCTGAGACCGAGCCCCACCTGACCGGTGGGAAGGTGCACTGCTCGAGTGAAATAAAGCACCCCTGCGGTCAGATACAGGCCGCTGCCCACGGTATAGACGAAGTTGGAGGCGGCGAGGACGCGTTGCGGTCGGGTAGCGGGTATCAGATGGGGCATATCGGACTCCGCGTCTCGAGCTCGCGGGCAACGCGCGTGGTGGTTCGGTCGTTTACCAGCGCACCGGCAGCGATGTGGGGCCGCTCACCACCAAACCGGTCTGCCACCGGACCTCGTCGGCGGGAATCGCCAGTGTCAGGTTCGGAAACCGGCGCAGCAGCGATCCGATCGCCACCTGTAGCTCGACCCGGGCCAGCCGAGCGCCCAAGCAGTGATGGACGCCGTACCCGAAGGTGACATGCTGGTTGGAGGGGCGTGTCAGATCCAGCTCGGCAGCGTTGTGGAAGATCGTCTCGTCACGGTTGGCGGACAGGACGTGGACGAACACTGCCTCGCCGGCGCGCACCGTGGCGCCGACGATCTCGAGATCCTCGGTGGCCACTCGGGGGAAGACGACGCCGTTGCCGAGCTGCACATAACGCAGCATCTCTTCGACCGCGGCGGGCACCAGTCCCGGGTCGGCCAGCAGCTGCTGCCATCGGTCGGGCCTGGTGAGCAGCAGGTAGGCGAAGTTCGAGATCTGCTTGGCGGTGGTCTCGTGGCCGGCGATCAGCACGGTGATACCCAGCTGGACGAGTTCGGCCTCGCTGAGCCGGTCGTCGTTGTCGCGGGCGGCGACCAGTGCGCCCAGCAGATCATCGCAATCCTCCGGGACCTCGCCCTGCGTCAGGGCCCGGCGGCGTTGGGCGACCACCTCGGTCAGATAGGCCGCGAGCTCGCCCCACGCCGCGACGATCTCTTCCCGGGTGTACGCGGTCGTGGACAGCATGGCGTCGGAGAAGTTCAGGAACCGGTGCTGATCTGCCGCGGGCACGCCGAGCATCTCGCAGATGATGGTGACCGGCACCGGCAGGGCGAATTCCGCCACCAGATCCGCGGGCGCACCCATCTGTTCGATCGCGTCGAGGCGCGCGTCGACGATCTGCTGTGCACGCGGGCGCAACTGCTCGACCCGGGGCCCGGTGAACGCCTTGGCGACCAGCCTGCGCAATCGGGAGTGCTCGGGCGGATCCATGCTCAGCAAACCCTCCGGTTCGGGGGGCTCGGGGATGAGGCGTGGTATGTCCTCCCGGCCGACGGTCACCGAACGACTGAACCGGGGATCGCTGAGAACGAACTTGGCGTCCTCGTAGCGCGTGACCATCCAGCCGTCGCCGCCGTACGGCAGGCGGATGCGGGTGAGGGGCTCCTCGCGGCGCAGTCGCTCGTAGAGCGGATGGATCTCGGGCCCGGTCAGATCGCCGAAAGGATAGTGGCGCACTTCGGATTCGACGCTCATGGCGTCTCCCCTCTTCCGTCTGCTCTGGGAAGTTCAACGGCCAACCCATACACCGCCGTTCAATGGCATGGTACACAGATAGATGTAGCATTAGTGTTACTTCGACGGGTATATCCATGCGGCTCAGTCGATTCAAGATCGGTTCGCGTGCGGACAGCGCACGGTCGCCTGCGCGAAAGGCTGCGGTATGGATGACTCTGGTCGCGAAGGCCCCGTCGTGAACGACCGCCCCGTGCAAGCCGTTTCGCTACTGACCATGCTGCGTGCCAGCGCCACGCGTCGTGCGGCCGCCGTCGCCGTCATCGATGCCGGCCGTCGGCTGACCTACCATGACCTCCTGGACGAGGCGCACGGCTTTGCCGAATACCTGGTGAAATGTGGTGTCCGGGCGGGTGTTCCGGTGGCGAGCTGCCTGCCGCGCGGCGTCGCGGCGGTGGTGACTCAGCTCGCGGTGCTCACGATCGGCGCGGTATACGTTCCTGTCGACCCGGCACACCCCGACCCGCTGCTGCGGCAGCTCCTGAGCGGTGTACGGTCGCGACATCTCGTGGTGGAACGAGAACGCGACGGGGTCGGGGACGCCCAGCAGATCGTGCTCGGCGATCCGGCGATTCCCCGGTCCTCATCCGGCCAGATGTGGCCCGAACCGCCCATGGATGCCCTGGCCATCGTGATCCACACGTCGGGCAGCACCGGGCGGCCGAAGCCGGTGGCTCTGTCCCACCGCGCTATCGCCAACTCCACGCAGGCCCGCCTGCACCGCTACCACCGCGGGGTCGGTGAGTTCGCCATGGCCTCGCCGATGACCTTCGACATGTCGCTGGTGGGTATCTGGTGGACGTTCGCCACCGGGGGCACGCTCCGGATACTCGCGCCCGACACCGCCGGGATGTTCAGCGAGCTCGCCGATGCGCTGTCCACCGGCACCATCACACATACGATGCTCACTCCGTCGGTCTACCGGCAGGTCCTGTCCACAGTGCACAAACCGACACCCGCGTTGCAGCAGATCTTGGTCGGTGGTGAACCGTGTCCTGCCGACCTTGTCGAGGAACACTATCGGCGGATGCCCGAGGTCGAGTTGACCAACGAGTACGGTCCGACAGAGGCGGCCGTATGGTGCGCCGGTGCCACCCTGCGACCGGGCGAGGATGTCGTCATCGGAACGCCGGTGCTGAATACGGAAGTCCTTGTGCTGGACGGCGATCGGCAGGTGCTACCTGCGGGCGAGTTCGGGGAGCTGTGTGTCGGAGGCCCCAGCCTCGCCGATGGTTATCTGGGCCTGCCGGAACTGACCAGCACGGTATTCGTCCCGCACCCGGCCGACCCTTCCCACCGGATCTATCGCACCGGAGACATAGGCAGGTGGCGTCCGGATGGTCGGCTGGAGATTCGCGGCCGGCTCGATGAACAGGTGAAAGTGCGTGGTCATCGGGTCGAGCTGGCGGGCGTGGCCGCCGTGTTGCGTGCCGTTCCGGGCGTACGGGACGCGGTCGTCAGCAAGCGCTCCGACCGGCTGGTGGCCTACGTCGCCAGCGAGACCGCGGACACGGCAGATCCCGAGATGCTGTACTCCGAGCTGAGACGGCACGCGGACCAGCTGCTGCCCGAGTACGAACGCCCTGCGGCCTATGTTCTGCTGCCTGGTCTGCCCCTCGCCGCCAGCGGCAAGATCGACCACGCGGCGCTGCCCGAGCCGGTGGCCACGAGACCGGAGTTGAGTTCGGACTACGTACCACCCGCGCTGCCCAGCGAGCACCGAATCGCGGCGATCTTCGGCGGACTGCTCGACGTGCATCCTATCGGCCTGCACGACAACTTCATCGAGCTGGGCGGTGACTCACTGCTGGCCGCCCGCACCGCACACCTCATCGGGGACGAGTTCGGTGTGCAAGCACCCATCAGGACCGTGTTCGACCAGCCGACGGTCGCCGACCTGGCGGCCTGGCTCGCCACGGCGCCCGCCCGTGCCCGAATTGCCGTCACCGGCTCGGCGGAGGCGGCCCCGGCGGGCCGATTGCCCCTCACCGAGATACAGGCCTCGAGCTGGGCGTACGACCAAGCACTGCGGTGGAACACTGTCGCCGGCCCGGATTTCACCTTGTCGGCCACCTACCGGATCAACGGAGCGCTCGACGTCGGGGCGCTGGGCGAGGCGGTCGATGAACTCGTCAGCAGGCACGAAGCGTTGCGTACCTCGCTCTGGCTGCGGCCCGGCGAGGAATACCAACTGATCGGACAGCCCGCGACCGGGCTGCTGCGTGTGGCGAGTCCGCGGGCCGAGTTGGCGGATCTGTTGCGGGCCGAGCCGCTCGAACCGGCGTCCGGCCGGGTATTCACGGCCGACCTGATCAGCTATTCCGATGTCGAACATCTGTTGTCGGTGCGAGTGCAGCACCTGATCGCGGACGACTGGTCGTTCAGGCTCATCGAGCGCGAGCTCAGCGAGCTCTATGCAGACCTGCTCGCCGGTCGTGCCCCGGATCTCGACCCGGCACCCAGCTACTCCTCGGCGATCAGGCAGGCCGCAACGGCGATCAGTGCCGCGGACCAGATGTACTGGGCCGAGAAATGCCGTGGAGTACGACCCGTCGAACTCATTCCGCCCGAGCGCCTGCGGCAACCGGACGCGGTCCACCGGGTCACGGGCGCCAGCGTTGTCGTTCCCGCTGCCGACTTTCTCCGGCTGGTACGGGCCAATCAGGTGACGCTGCACACCGCGGTGTACGCGATGACCCACGCACTGGTGGCCGCTGACACCGGCGCACAGGACATCACGTTGAATACCGTCAACGCGGCGCGGCGCAATGCCGAACTGGAACAGACCGTGGGACTGTTCGTCGACACGGCCATTGTCCGGCAGCGATTCTCGCCGGGGCTGACCTTCAGGGACCGTCTGCGCCCGGCAGCCGACGAATTGGACGCGACCTATCGGCACAGCAATGCGACGATGTCCGCCCTGTGCGCCCAGGTCCCGGAGATGCTCGCCATGATGGTCGACGCACAGCCGATCATGTTCGAGACTGTCGCACCGGTTACCGGGCTGCGGCTGGCGAACTGCTCCATCCAGCGCCGCGACCCGTTCCACGCCGACTACGACGGACAGCCGTACCGGTTACCCGCGGGGCTCACCCTGATCGTCAGGCCGGAGGGAACCGCGTTGCGGCTGTTCGCGTTCTATGACACTGCCCTGTTGCCAGCCGCTTACGTGGACAATCTGTTGCAACGGATGCGGGAGATCGTCCTTACCTGTGGTCGGCACGGTGACCGTCCGCTGGACCGTCTGGTACCGCCAGACCTGTCGCTGCGTGCGCTGTGACGCCGCCCGAGCGCCGGGCGTTCAGCCCGGCGCAGGGTCATGAGGCACGGATTCGCCGACGCTATGATCGGCTCGTGGATGCCTGGCTTTCGGTGTCGACGTGGTGTGCCCAGCGTGGCTGCTCGCCCGTGGGCTGGTCGCCGAGGACGGTGACGCGCTGACCGATCCGGCGTTCGGTGTAGTCGTTGATCGCGTGGTGCTGCGTGGCCCGGTTGTCCCACATCGCGATAGCGCCCTCCTGCCAGCGGAAACGGCAGACGTTCGCGGGGCGCTCCGAGATCTCGAACAACAACCCGAGCAGCGCGTCGCTCTCGTCCTTACGTAGTTGCGGGATGCGTGTGGTGAACATCCGGTTCACATACAGCGAGCGGCGCCCGGTGATCGGATGGGTGCGCACCACCGGATGCTCGGCCTCGCTGCGGAAGTCGCGGCCGGGGACGGCGAAGACGTGCTGCGCGGTCAGGCCGGTCAGTAGGTCGCGCATGGGCGCGGACAACGTCTCGTAGGCCAGGTACTGGTTGCTCCACATGGTGTCACCACCCCAGGGCGGGCAGCGCACGATCTGCAGAATCGACGCGATCGGCGGGCTCTGGCTGAAGGTGACGTCGGTGTGCCAGACATCGGCCTTCGCGCCCTGGTCCGAATCCAGCACCACCATCTCGTCGTGACCGTCCAGTTTGGGCAGGAACGGGTGCACCTCCAGTTCGCCGAACCGGCGCCCGAATGCCTTGTGCGCCTGCGGGCTCAGCCCGGCCGCGTCGGGGAAGAACAACACGAGGTGTTCCAGCAGCAGCGTGTGCAGCCGCTCGAACACCTCGTCCGTGAGATTTTCCAGATCGACGCCGTGCACCTCGGCGCCGAGCGCGCCGGAGATCGGGCGCGCGTCGATAGAGTTTTCCGTGCTGACCATTGTCGTCCGTCCTGTGTGTATTGTCCGGATCACGCTCGCGCGCACTCGATGACGACCAGGCCCCCCGGCCAACTCCGCGAGCGACGCACCACGAGCCCCGCGTCGATCGCGAGTTTCTCGGTATCGGCGAGGGAACGCTCCTGACCGCCGAGCAGCACCAGCGACTGCAGGTCGAAGGACGTGTTGCGCTTGGCATGATCCTCGCCCGCCAGCACCTCCACGATCAGTACGCGACCGTCCCGGCCGACGGCCTCGGCGCAACGGCGCAGGATCGCACCGGCATTCTCGTCGTTCCAGTCGGTCAGCACGCGGGACACCACGTAGACGTCCCGGCCGGCCGGGAGCGGATCGAAGAAGCTGCCGGGTACGAACTCGGCGCGGTCGGCGACCCCTGCCGCCTGCAGCGCCTCGCGCGCCTCGGTGACCACCGGAGGCAGGTCGAGCACCTCGCCGCGCAGGTGTGGTTGCGCGACAAGGACATCGGCCAGCAGCGCACCGATGCCGCCGCCGACGTCGATCACGGTGTGCACGTCGGTCCAGTCGTACTCGGCGGCCAGCACCGGTCCGGTCTGCCAGGCATAGGCGGCCATCACGCCGCCGAAGAAGCGGCGCAGCTCGTCGTTGTGCTGATAGTCCGACCAGAAGGGGACGCCGTGCACCGCGCCGTAGGCGGACCCGCCGGTGCGGATGGAGTGCAGCATCCCGGTGAACGCGAGATCCATTCTGGTGCCCGGGCTTTCCAGGTTCAGCCAGCCGCGGAACCAGGTGCCGTCCTCGGAGAGCAGTTGCCGGGACAGGTCGGTGAGCCCGTAGCGCTGCGGCTCGGTCTCGGTGAACAGGCCGATGCTCACCAGGTGTCGCAGCAGCCGGCCGAGCGACTCGCGGTGCGCGCCACTGGCTTGCGCGAGTCCGGCGAGGTCGGTGGTGCCCTCGGCGACGAGTTCGGGTATTCGCAGGGTGATCGCGGTCCGTACCGCGAACGGTGTCGCCAGATCGATCAGGCTCGCCAGCTGGGCGCTCGGATCGGTGGATTCCATTGGTGCTGTGGTCCTTTCGGTCAGGCCCAGGCGGGTCGGCGCCGGGCGCGGGGATCGGGGAGCAGGCCGATCTGATGCAACCGGTCCAGCGGTGAGAGCTGGTGCGCGCCCAGGCCGGACATGTTGTGCATGACGGTGTAGCTCAGGCGCTGGTTGGCGCCGGTGTAGCGCAGCGCGCGCCGGCCCAGGGTGCGGCCGAGCCAGGACAGGTCGGTCAGCATGCGCGCCGCGTTGTGGCTCGTCTGGCCGGTGTGCGCCAGGTTCGGCAGCCGCGCGGCCTGGTATCCGGCGAGCGCGAGGTCCACATCGCCCGGCTCGAGCCGGGCCGAGATGCCGCCGATGCGCGCGGCGAGTTCGTGGGCGTCGACGATCGCGCTGTTCATGCCCTGCGCGGCCATCGGATGCACCACGTGCCCCGACTCGCCGACGAGCGCGAGCCCCGGAGCCGTCAGTCTCCCGGCGAGGAACCGTGAAACCGGCAGCAGCTGGCGGGTTTTCAGACTCTCGGCCAGCCCGTCGCCGAACGCGGCGAGCGCGGGCAGGTCCTCGACCAGACCATCGGCCCACCGCGCCAGCCCATCGTCGTCGAGGCCGCGCAACTCGTCCGGTCCCGTCTGGACGTAGAGCCGAGCCCGCCCACCCGGCAACGGATAGCACAGTCGCAGCCCCCGACCTGTGACATAGGCGGTGAAGTCGGGTTCGATATCGGCGCCGAGGATGTCCAGCGCCACCAGCCGATGCGGGTAGTCCGTCCTGTTCGCGGGCACGTCCACCGCCTTGCGCAGCCGGGAGGAGACACCGTCCGCGGCGACCACCAGCCCCGCGTCGACCTGCTCCTCCACATCCGCGTCGCGCAGTCGCACGCCGGTCACCCTGCCGTCCCCGGCGCGCGAGAGGGCACCGGCCAGGACGCCCCAGCGCACCTGCACGGTGTCGGGCAGGCCGTCGGCGAGGGCGCCCAGCACCAGCGGATGGTCCTGGGCGAGCAGCCAATTGGTGGCGCCCGGCAGCCGGTCGTAATCCAAAGACATCCGCTCGCGGCCGACCCGGTCCCGCGCCACCAGCCGGCATAACCGCAGGGCCCCGCGCTGTTCCAGCCGTGCCGTCACGCCCCAGTCGCGCAGGATGTTCAGCGCTCCCGGCTGGAGTACCTCGCCCTTGGCAGCCGTGGTGAACGTGCTCTGTTTGTCCACCACCAGCACCTCGAGCCCCAATGTTCCCAGCGCGTGCGCGGTGGCCAGTCCGGCCACGCCCGCGCCGCAGACCACGACGTCAGCGCGCATCGCGGGCACCTCCCGCCGGAGCGTCGCGATAGCCGGAAAGTGCTTGCAGTGCAAGACCATTGGCCAGCCCGCCGTTGGCATACCGGCAGACGTGCCGCACGTACTCGTTGATTCTGGCCGCGGGCCAGGAACCGTCGGCCAGCTGCGCGTCCAGCAGCCAGCGTATTCCGCTGCGCACGATCGGCGCGTCGGCGGGGACGCCCGCGCTCGACAGCGCCGACAACGCCCAGGCCGTCTCTTCGACGGTGCCGGGTTCCTCGCCCGTGCCGGTGCTCCAGGAGCCGTCGGGCAGCGCGGTGCGCAGCAGCCAGTCCCTGGCTTTCACCGCGGGCGGGCTCGCACCCTGGCCCGCCTTGACCAGGGTGCATAGCACCGCCGAGGTGCCGGCGGTGTGCATCCGATACCAGACCGACTCGAATGTGCCGTCGGGTCGTTGCGCGGCGCCCAGCCAGCGCACCCCGCTGGACACCCGCACGTCGTCGGCCGATACGCCCGCGTCGAGTAGTGCGTCGAGTGCCTGCGCGGTCATGTGCGGACACGGTCCGCTGTTGGCCACCTTGGTGTTTCGCACGCATAGACCCCAGGATCCCCTGCTGTCCTGTTGGGCGGACAGCCAGCCGATGCCGCGTTCGATGCTCGGCCGCTGGTCGGTCCCGGGCAGTGCGGTCAGCACCGAGACGATCTCGCCGGTCTCCAGTGTGGCGGGCCAGCCGCGAGGGCCGGACCAGCCCCAGAAACCCGGTGGGCAGCCGAACGCGGTGAACGGGCGGTCCTGCTGGTCGCGCAGGAACAGCTGTTTGGTGGCGAGCAATCGCTCGTCGTCGGCGTAGCCGGCGGCTATCAGCCCGGCGCCCGCGTACATCGACCAGGTCAGGTCGAGCGTCCCGGAGTTCCACGAACCATCGGGGTTCGCCTTGTCCCGCAACCACGCCACCGCGCCCGCGACCATGTCCGGCGCGAGCTTCGCCCGGGCCAGGCCGGCCGTGATCAGCCCGGTTACCCAGGCGTCCTCGCACCAGCCCCCGGTGCTGCCCTCGTGCTCGTAGACCTGCCGGATGATCGACAGCGCGTGCGGCTCGCCCGCCTTCGCCAGCAACCGCAGCAGCGGATTGGTCGGACGGTACCGGGTCTGCGCGAGGCCCAATGCGGCGACCATCGGCGAGCGCAGGTCGAACAGCCTGCGGAAAAGGCCCGGAAAAAGCGCCAGTTCCAACGGGAATCGGCGCATTTCGCGCGGTGTGAGCCAGCCGACGTAGCCGTAGAACTGGCGACACCACGCGACCACCTCGGGATGCGGGATCGCCTCGAGACCGCCGTAGTTCTCCAGCCAACGCCGGGCGAGGTCCACGTGGTGCGCCGCATCGGCGGGCGCGACCAGGTGCAGGGTCGCGGCGGCCACCGCGGTGGGACCGGCCTCGGCGGTCCCGCCGGGCACCATGCTCCAGCCGCCGTCGGGCAACTGGGTCCGGCGCAGCCAGTCCGACCCGAGTCCGATCTCCCTTGCCGCCCCGTCGGGATCGGCGAACCATAGCGCGGAGACCGCACCGACCGTGCTCAACGTGGAGGTCAGCGCACCGTCGCCGTAGTCGAACACACCGTCGGGGCGCTGCACCGCGAATAGCGCCTCGGCGCCGGCGGTGATCGCGTCGGTGATCTGATCCGTCGTGCGGGATGTCATGTCTGGTAAGCCTTTCCGTGCGTTGCGAGCGCGATCGGGGGAAGTTCGTGCCGGGACCGCATCAGTGCTTGGGTGAGCCCGCTGAACAGCAGCACCGGCGCCAGCACCAGCACGGCCGTGAGCACTCCGACCCCGGTGACGATGACCGAGGCGGCCAGTACCAGTCGTTCGATGACCAGGAGCTTGTGCGCGCGCAACGCTCGCAGCTGGGTGGCGGCCGGTGTCATCGCGAACAGCGGCACGAGCGCGGCGATCCCGATCCCGGCCGCGCATCCGAGTAGAACGAGGCAGGCGGCGCGGTCGTGCAGCAGCAGTAGGGCACCGAGCAGGGCGACCGCGATCGCGGCGCAGTACAACCCCAGCGCGAGCCGCACCGAATACGGCACGCCATGGCGGGTGGGCACCGACCGGTAGCCGCCGGCCTGGTCGCCCGCCACGTCGCGGATCGCGCCGACCAGGTTGGATGCGGTGTCGTGCAACAGGAACAGCGGCGCCACGGCCAGCACCGGCCAGGTCGGCAACGGATGCGCCGTCATCGCGCCGACCAGCAGGGCCAGCACGGTGATCAGCCCCCGCACCACGTTGCCCGCCAGACCCCTGCCCTTGTACACCCGGCTGTAGGCGACGATCCCGGCCATGGCCAGTGCGAACAGCACCAGAGCCCGCCAGTTCGCCGCGACGACGACGAGCGCGGAGCCCAGGGCGCAGCAGATCCCGCCTACCAGTGCGGCCGTCGCGGACAGCCGGCCGGACGGGATGGGCCGCTGCGGTTTGGCGATCGCGTCCAGCTCGCGGTCGAAGTAGTCGCCGAGATAGTGCCCGGCCAGCCATCCCAATGCCGGGCCGGCCGCCGCGGCCGCGAACTCACCGGCCCGATCGGCGCCCGCGACGCTGGTGCCGGCCACCCCGACGAGCGCGGGATAACAGAGCGTGTACGGGCGCCAGGTCTGCACGTGTGCCACGACCGCGCGTCGCAGGACGGTCCACATCGCCTACCGGTCCCGGTTGATCGACGCCTCGGCGATGTCGCTGAGCAGTTCCACTCCCGCTGCTCCCGGCAGTCCGGTCAGTTCCGCTCGCGCCGTGGCGATCTCGGCCGTCGCCCGCGCCCTGCTGGTCGCGATCGCGCCCGTGCGGTCGAGCAGTTCACCCATGAGCCGGTATGCCTCTTCGGTCGGCAGCCGACCGGACAGTGCCTCGGTGAACTGTCGCTGATCGGTGCGCGTGGCCGACCGATAACCGGTCAATACCGGAAAGGTCGGTCGCAGGTTCCCGATGTCGCTGGTTTTCGGCTTTCCCGCGCTGTCGGTGTCGGTTAAGTAGGGGAGTATGTCGTCGTAGATCTGGAAGGCGACCCCGAGGTGTTCGGCATAGCGCGTGATCACCTCGACCTGTTCGGGGCTGCCGTCGCCGAGGATCGCGCCGGCCCGGCACGCGCCGCGGAACAGCGCACCGGTCTTAAGTGCGGCCATCTGTTCGTAGTCGGCGATCTCGCAGGCCGGATCGCCGACCAGTTCGGCCTCCCGTGCCTGGCCGCGGCACACGTCCGCCCCTGCATCGGCAAGCACCCGCGCGGCCTCCAGGGTGGCGGCCGGGGGCCGGTCGCATTCGGCCAGCGTGCTGAACACGGTCAGTATCAGGTAGTCCCCGGTTACCAGGGCATCGGCCATGCCGTAGCGGGCGTGCACCGAGGGACGCCCCCGGCGCAGTTCGTCGTCGTCGATGACGTCGTCGTGCACCAGGGTGGCCACGTGCAGGTACTCCACGGCCAGCGCGGCGGGCGACACGCTGGCCCATTCCCCGCCGACCGCCTCGGTCGCTCCGAACAACAGCAGCGGCCGCAGCATCTTGCCCGGCGCGAGCAACGCGTATCCGGCGATGTCCGGGATCCGGTCGTCACGGCGTGACCAGCGCCTGTCCAGCTCTCGGGTGAGCTCGTCGACCAGTGCCGCGGAACTGATCTCGGCGATCATGGCAGAGGACTCGGGTGTGTTCGTCGCGGCCACGTCACCGGCTCCTGGAGGGTCGGGGTATAACAACGTCATCGGTTCGCTCCGGCGAACCGGCGGGCCAGGTCGATGAGGGCGTCGTTGGCCTCGCGTGTGCCGACGGTGACCCGGACACCCGCTCCGGCGATCTCCCGGACCACGACTCCCTCCGCCGCGCAGAAGTGGACGAACCGATCGTTGTCCGCGCCGAGGGGCAGCCAGTGGAAGTTCGCCTCGCTGTGCGGTACCGGCCAGCCGAGCCCGCGCAACGCCGCGTGCACCCGCTCGCGCTCACCCGCCACCTCGGCGCAGTGCCTGCGCATGGCCGCCTCGGCGCGCAGCGCGGCAAACGCGGCCGCTTGGGCCGTCGTACTGACCCGATAGAAATACCCGCCGGGCGCCAGCCTCGCGATCACCGCCGGGTCCGCGACCAGGTAGCCGACGCGAAGCCCGAGCAGCCCATACGATTTGGAGAATGTGCGGACTACGCACACCCGGGCGTCTGCCCGGCAGTGTTGCAGGCCGTTCGCGATCGTTGCGGGGTCCGCGAAATCGGCGTATGCCTCGTCGATGAGTACCAGAACCTCTGGTGGCAGGCGATCGAGGAACTTCTCGAGCGCGACCGCGTCGACCGTTGTCCCGGTCGGATTGTTGGGATTGCAGATCAGCACCACTCTGGTGCTCTCGGTGACCGCGTCGGCCATTGCGGAAAGGTCGTGGGTGAAGTCGTTCAGCGGTACCGCGATCGAGGTGGCACCCGCATTGCGAACCAGCAGCGGATACATCTCGAACGACGGCCAGGCGTGCACCACCTCACCGCCCGCCGCGAACGTGGTGAGGAACTGCTGTAACAGCGCGCCTGAACCGGGGCCGGCGAGCAAATGTCCGGCCGGCACGTCCAGTGTGGTGGCGATGGCGGCAGTCAGCTCGGTCGATAGCGCGTCGAGGGTGAGGTTCACGGTGTCGGCGGAGGCGATCACGGCCTCTCGAACACCGGGCAGCAGTGCGGAGAAGTTCTCGTTGAGCGATAGCTCGAAACGAACGGATGTCACGATGTCGATCTCCGTTTCTGCCGGTGCTTCCCGGTATTTCGAATTCGATGGATCGGCGAGGCCAGGTGGTGGAGGTATTCGCTTCGGGGAGTTGGTGAATGCCTCGCCGAGTTCGCCGGGCATGGATCTCGAGGATGATCGCTGCCAGCGGGCACTTTCACACCGGCCACTGCCACGATGCCGGTCATCAACGAAAGTCGTTGTTATATGGTATGTTACACCAAAGTGTGGCACATGTCTCGGCGAAGTTCGAGCCAGAGTACGGAGATCGGCTCCGCGCCGTAGTCGCCCGACGTCGGCCAGATGCGTTTGCAAGCAGATTCGCACGGTAAGAAGCCCGCAGTCGTCGAAAGTCGCAGTGCGTCAACGCCGATAGCGCATACCTGAGTGGTCGTCCGCACCAGAGGGCCGGACACGATCTCGAGCGGAATCCTGCAACGGCGCTATCTCCAAGCGGCGGAGAAGATCTCGCAACCACGTCGCCCAGTGCTTGTGCAGGTGTGGCGATCACCGCCGGAGCAGAGATGATCTCATTGCGCCGTCGCCGAGCGGGAAGGGATGGAACCCGGCATTAGGCAAGGCCCCGGCGGAATCGTGACAGCAGCGGCACAGCTGGGCAACTCCGAGGTTGTGGCAGCGGCGTTCTACGCGGCGCGGAACCGTGAGGTAGGCAACAGGGCGGCCCTAGAGGCCAAGCGCGCCGCGTAGGCCCACGCGAGCCCGCCAAGGCCCGCATTATTCGGACAATATTCGGACAATCGGAGCCCAGCAAACGAGAAAATCCCCCGACCTTCCGGAGCGTTCCGGCTGGTCAGGGGATTTTTTTACTGTGCGCCATCAGGGAATAGGGCACGTTTTCTCTTGCCCCAGCAAGGCTGGGGGTGTTCATGCGATAGACGTTAGCTGTAGCCGCGGTGGGTGGTCAAGCAGGCGCGTTGCGCGACCGCGGCGAGAGGAGGAATGAGCACGCCGCCGGTCGTGCCATCGGGACAGTTGGCGCTCCATTTTGCGCATGGGCGATCCTGTGAACGGGCAGGGCAGCATAATCGACCGCTGCGGCCGCCCGGAGCGCGACAGTGCGCGCCAAAACAGCGGCGTACAGGAGGAAACCGGCAGGATATCGCCGGAGGCTGGTCATACAGCAGGTCGCCGCCGAGGATGGCGCTCTTGTAGATCAGCTGGTGAGGGCGACCGTTGGCTTTGGTGGGACTGCTCCAGCGGCTGCCCGGCTCGCACAGCCCCGGCACACCCGCACGACGGGATCGATCCCTGAGCGGCGGTTCATCCGAGCCCCGTTTGGTCGAGATCCGGCGGTCAGGCCGGATGAGGTTTTCGGTCGCGACGAGAATCCTCCTGCCGGAGCGCGTCCATGAGCAGCGGGTAGGCGCTGTCCCAGGGGATTCGTTCCTGTTCGAGTAGCAGTCCTGTCCCGTGCTCGGTCGCGTGCTCGACGAGGTGATGGTACAGCCGACGTTCGTGGTCGGTCAGATGTGGTGGTGTCGAGTTACGTTGCGGCAGTGCACCTTCAACTGACAGGTGCCGGTAGCGGTCGAGCACAGTGATATCGGTCAGGATGGTAGTGGCGGGGATGCCGTGGCCGCGTAGGTCGCTGACAAACTGCAGGCCGGGGATGTCGATATCGCCCCAGTAGATGACTCGTTCGGCGTCGCGTACCCAGGTGATTCGGGCGTATTGATCGACGAAGAAGCCGTGGCCGTGCAAGATGACCGTGCCGAGGTGGTCGTCTTGCACTGCGAAGGCGGTTTCCTTGTTTTCCAGGATCACCACGGTGGTGGGATGATGCGGCCATCGGTTGAGGTCGTCGACCGGGGCAGCGAGGTGGCGCATGCCTGCCAGTTGATGGCGCAGCTGTGGATCGCAAACGGTGACTTGGACGAGTTCGGGGACGACCCGCAGTCCCAGTCGGGTGTGCACGGTGCGCTTGCGAGATTGGGGTGGCTCGTTGTCGGAGGGTTCGAGGTTCGGTTCGTCTCCGAGGAGCGCGAGAACCAGGTTCGCGTGTGCGCCTATCCATTTCGTGTCGATGCCTTCGATTGGCAACTGTCGTAGCAGTAGCCCGGAGGTGGGGTTCGCACGTAGCCAGCGCACGGCGCGGATCAGACGGTCGTAGTCGCGTTGCCCCAGCTCGGTGATGCGGCGGACCAGGCCGGTGAAGCGTGCCGCGGGAAATTCGCGTTGCAGGGTGGTGAGGCGTTGCCCACACCGCTGCCATGTCTGCTGGTCGTCGGGATGCGCCCTGGCGACGTCGCCGGGTCGTTGGAGTATCAGCGTTTTCGGCATGCGGTGGGTGCCGGTGGGGAATCGCAGGTTGCTGTATTCGAGGGTGCCCGGGCCGGGGTGGACCGCCCAGTGTGCGGCCCATTCGTGACACGCAACCGGCGCGGTGGATCGTTGCGTGGTGCTCGGTGGTTCTAGTGAAATGCGAAGTGGCCAGCTGCCTTTGCCGCGGGCCCAGGCCGGGTATTCGTCGCGGAACCGCCGATGCAGTCGATCAAGAACCTCGTCAGGCCGTAGCACGGGTGGCTCCGTCGCTTTCGGCGAATCGCTGCGCGGCAAGCTCGCCGAAAGTGGCGGAGCGGCCGTGTGATCGGGTGCCGTCGGGGAAGAGTCGTTTTTCGACCAGGATGGCTTGGCCGATGTAGGGCTCAACGATGCCCGACAGGCGGATGGGTGCCGCGATGACCAGTTGAAAACCGAACTCGTCGAACGCCGACAGGGCCTGGGCGGAGAAGTTCTCGTCGGATTTGCTGAACGCTTCGTCGAGCATGAGGGTGCCGAATCGTGGGCGCGCGTCGGTTTCATCGTCGGCGAGGTTGTAGCTCAGTGCTGCAGCGAGGCAGAAGGCCACCAATTTTTCTTGTTCCCCACCGGAATTGGAGGCGGTGTTGCGGTAGGTGTGTTTGGTGACCTCACCCTCGACCTCACGTCCGTAGAAGACGTAGCCGTTGCGGACGTCGAGCACATTGCGGCGCCAGCGTTCGGCGGCGGTGTCGGTGGCGGTGAACTTGGCCATGAGCGCTTTGACCCGTTTGAACTGTTCGACGTAGCGCTGGGGGTCGTTGCCGAGTTGGGCGGCCTTACGCATCAGGGTGTCGACGCTGGCGCGGAAGGCCTTGATGTCGACGGAGGAGCTGGTCGTATACGAGATCTGCAGGTGCGTCCCGGTGTTGAATTCGACGCGGCGCAGGCCGGCATTGACCATCCCGACGCGGCGCTCGATCTCGGTGGCGGCGTTCTCGATGCTGCGCTGCAGCATGGCGATCGAAGGAACCATGTCCTCGCTGATCATTTTTTCGAATCGCCGCATCGCTTCCGGAAATCGGCGCTGCACGATCTCGGCGTGCAGGTCGGCAAAGTCCTGGCCGCTGCGGTCGACGTCTCCGCTGTCGTCGGGTGCGCTGTCGCGCCACTGGTCGAGAAATCGCGTGATCGCCGACCGGACTCGCTCGCGGGCGGCCTGCCGTTCGCCGTTGGCGACGCCGACACTCTTGTCGAGCGTCGAAAGGAGCTGGCGCCGAACGTTGTCGATGGTGTCGACGGTGGCAATGACGTCGGTCGAGGCGTACAGCTCGTCGAGGTACTGCTGGTCGTCTGCGTCGAGGGTGTGGGGCCGGCGCTCCTCATTGGATTGCAGGTCCACCAGAGTCGTTTCGCGGGTTGTGATTTCGGTGATGCGTTGCTCGGTGCGGTGCCAGATGCCATAAGCCTTCTTGTCCTCGTCGGCGGCCTTGTCCCGTTTGGCTTCGAGTTCCTGCAAATCGACATTGCCCGAGCGGATCTCGTCGATGCGGTCACCGAGCTCACTCGCATCGTGATCGGGAGTCCAGTGGTCCAGTTCGGTCCACGTGGTGAAGCCGGTGAGCTGGGTGGCGGCGTCCCGGTGCCGGTTGGCTTCTTCGAGTTGATCCTGCAGGTCCCGGGCGTCGTCGCCGGTAATCTTCTTCTGATCGGCGAGCTGCTGGATATCCGCTTCCAGCGCTCGCCGTTTGGCGATCGTGTTGGCTCCGAGAATGTAGCTCGACGTGCTGGTCAGCTCGGGGCGGTCGTCCTTGCGGTAGTGGTTTGCGTGCAGTTTCACGGTGCCGTTGACTGTGACGGCTATCTGATGATCGTCGAGGTCGTGTGCGGATTCGACGCAGACGTGGCTGAAGCGGCGGGTCAGCTGATCGGCGAGCCATCGCCCGTGTGGGTGGTCTCGGTCGACAGTGAGTTTTCCCGCCAGGGTCGCGGGCAGCGCGCGCGGTTCGTGCGCGGAAACTGCGGTGACGACGCTGTATTCGATGACTCCGCGCATATCGTGCTGGTCTATGAAGCGACGTACCGCTTCCTTGTGCCGCTGCGGGACGAGCATCCGCATGCCGTAGCTGCGTAGCACCTTCTCCGCGGCCGCCCGCCAGCGTTCGTGGTCTTCGGCTATATCGATCAGTTCTGCGGCATAAGGTAGGTCGGCGATCGGCACGCCGGTTGCCGCGCTGATGCGGGCCCGCCGATCGATGGCCGGGCCAGGCATCAGGGACTTCGCCGAACGCAGCCGGGCGAGTTCTTCCTCGGCCTCACGGTGCGCCTTGGCAGCCATGTATTCGGTGGCGATGGCGGCATGGGTTGTCGGCGTGAGATTCTCCGCGCGGGCCTCCGCCTCGGAACGCAGCTCCGGCAGCCGGGTTCGCAGCCGTTCGAAGCCCTCGATATCCTGCGGACACGGTTCGCCCAACTTCGTCACATGCCCGCTGTATTGCCCGTACAGCAGCCTGGCCGCACGCACTTGGTCCAGCAGCGCTTCGTGGCGTGTTTCGAGAGCGCGCAGGCTCTGGTTCTCCTTGTTGATCTGCATTTGCAGTTCGATCAGAGCCTCGCGGGCAGCCTCGCTGCGGGCCTTCTGGTCGCCGATCACCGCGTCGAGGCTCTGAACCTCGGTGTCGATCTCGTCAAGTTCACGCTGGACCGCCGAGAGCAGCAGCCCGCGCACATACCGTTCGAGCCCCGCTCCCCGCAGGTTGGTGGCCCGGTCGATCGTGTGCGCGGATTCCCGGTAGGTGCGCCAGCTTTCGGGAAGATCGTGCAGCACCTGCGCTTGCGCGTTGGCGCGTTTGGCCATCTCGTAGGCTTCGTTGAGAGGCGTGAACGCCGACAGCATGTGCTAGGCGTCGTCGAAGGTGTCGGGGCGATCGAGCATATTGTCGCGGATGAAGAGGTTGAGGTCGCCGACGTTTTTCATCGCTTTCGCTTTACCGAGCAGCGCCAGCGCTGTGCGCGATTTGCTCAGGCCGATGCGTTTGGCCAATTCGGTCATGTACTTGTCTTGAGTCGGCGGGAATTGCGCCGCGGGATTGACGCTCTTCCACCATCGGGTGTCGAATGTGCGGTCGGCCCAACCGTTGAGCTCCTGCAGATCGAAGTCGCCGTCGTTGAGCTGATGCAGGGTGCTCATGGCCGCGCCGTCGTTCTCGACGCCGTTGAACCACTTCACGACAACCGCCGTGGTGACGGCTCCCCCGCCATCATCGTAGGTGGCCGCAACCGCCGACCAGGTGGGCACGCCGCCACGCAGGTAGCGGACCTGAGAATGTTCGTTCTCGTCGTTGGTTTCCGACCACGCGCCGCGCACGTAGTCAGCGATGGTGCGGGTATTGCGTTTCGATCCGCGCGCGGTGAGATCGGCTGAGGCGTTGAACCGTTGATCGTGGGTCGGCAGCAGCACCAGTGAATGCGCGTCCATGAGCGAGGATTTGCCGGATCCGGACGGACCGGTGAGCAGCACCCCGCGATCGTCGATGCGAAAGTCCTTGTAGCCGCAGAAGGTTCCCCAGTTCACTACCTGAAGCCGGGTCAGGCGGAACTGGCCCAGATGCACGGTGCGCGATGATGCCGGCTCGGTCATTCGGATCCCTCTTCCTGCCCGCCGGCGCCATCCTCCGATGGCGTTGGCTCCCCCTTGGCGATCGCCCGGTATCGGGCTTCCAGCGCGGCGACCTGATCGGCGGTCAGGATCGCCGTGATCACGCCATAGATGATGAATCGATCGTTGTTTCCCTTGATGGGCTTGATGATCGCGGCCTCGTCGAGCGACCGGATCGCCGCATTGATCTTGTCGCGGAATCTGACCTCGTCGGTATCGTCGCTCGGCCGGTAAGCCAGCAGGTGCTCGACCATATCGGCGCGGTCGACGATCGGATCGTCCGGCGAAACCACATACAGATACAGATACAGCGCCAGTGCGCTGGACGCGAGACTGAGCGTCTTGGCGCGCAGCAAGATACGGCTACGCGGGCTGGGATCCTCGGCTTGTCGGGTGAACGCATACCGGAACTCGCGGTTGATCTCGAGAATCAGACCGAGTTCCGACAATCTCGATCGCAGGGGTTGTTCGTATTGCAGGACCACCGGCCAGCTTCTGGACTTCTCGGTGATGTGCGGTGCGGTCACCAATTCTTGTAGTGCCCAACATAATTCGGGTGGTAGTTCACTGGTGTCGCCGTCGAAACGCTCGGCGGGGGCGTCGTCGTTCACCCGCGATCCGACGTTGTCGTCGTCGCCGGTGAATACGGCGTCCGGATCGAGACGTACCGGATCGGGGGGCGACGCCGCGCTCCCCTGGCCGGGCAGGTCGTCGCCGAACACATCGGCAAATGACGGGTCGGTTGTGTCACTCATCGCCCAGCTCCTCGGCCAAGGTCAGCTGCCGCTCCAGGCGGCGTGGTGCGCGTGCCGGAGTGGCCGGAGTGGGAATGGGCTCGCCGAATATCGCATAAGGAAGCGAGATTTCCCTGTATCCGCCTGCGGTCACCGCCCAAACCGGGGTGGTCGCGGTGTCATCGACTTCGCCGTAACATGTTGCCAGCGACCATAATCCGATGACATCACCGGTGCGCGCGGCGGGCAGCCGTTCCAGCACTTCGGACAAAGTGGCGAAGCCCGAATGCGCGTCCATGGTGGCAAGAACGGCGTCACGCAACGCGTTCCAGTCGATCGATTCCCGTCCTACCATCTCCGCCGGATCGATCGCGAACTCCGCACTCGTGTCCTGGACCGCTGCGGGCTTAGTGGTCATGCCCTGATCGAGCCGGAGCCGACCCACCGAATGGGTGTCCACGCCGCTCATCGGCACAACGAAGCCGATGTCGCGGCTGCCATGGGTGTGCTGGAATGCCAGCGCCGCCGAGGCCTGCGCTTCGCTGATCCGTGTCCGCATGCTCCGGTAGTGCGTCAGATCACCGCCACGCACGAAGTTGCTCATGCGGCGGAAGGCGATGCGGCGAATGTCCTCGACTTCGCGCACCCGCTGCCACATGGCACCGATGAATCCGTTCAGCGACCGCTCCAGATGCGTCGGCAGGCCTTCGACCCGGTCGATAATCTCGGCGATATCGCGTTCGAGCTGTGCGCGCTGCGACGGCGTCGCGATGAGCGTGGCGAACGCCCGGAATGCCTGCCCTTCAGGCGATTCGGCGATCACGTCATGGCCGTCGAACATGCGCTGAAGAGACTCGGCGAACTCCATCGCATCATCGGAGAGGCTCTGCCGCAGCAGCGCGGCGGTATTAGCGTGCATCCGCTCGCCGTAACTGGCGACGTCGGAGGGAATCCGGTCAACGAGCTCGGCCAGCGTGGCGATCTTGTCCACCAATTCCGCGTGATCCACCGCAAGCTCCGCACCGCTGTCGAGCGCATCGCGCTGCGCGACCAATGCCGCGATCCGTTCGTCGATCGCGAGCCGGCGCGCCGCTCGATCCGGGTTTGCCTCTGTGGCGATCAGGTGAAGTTCCGACATTACGATGCCTAGACCCGATCCGGTCGCAATGGAAGTACGCCGCCGCAGAGTACGCATCTGCCGCACCGCCGCATGCGCCCCCGAGGTCAACTGATATCGCTCCACCCGCGGATCACGCACGTCGGCACTACGGTGAACCCAGTTCCTTTTTCGCCATCGGGTGAGCACCGCGGCGGCACCCCCCAATTCCTGCTCGGCACCGCGCTCCTCTGCAGGACTCCCGCGCAGCAGTGCCGGCAGATCGGCATCCATCGCCGCGGTCAGAGTCTGTCCGTCGACGATCTGCCCGTCTCCCAGGTGCGCGGCCATAAGCGCCAGGTCGAGCAGCGCGCCCCGGGACCGCAGCAACGACAGCGAGACATCCGCGATCGCACTGTTGCGGAATTCGTGGAAGAGCTGTTCCGCAGTCAATTCAGCCACTCCAAACCCCCTAGCCCTGAGCAACTTCCTGTCTCATTACAGCATCGCCCGCCGACAGGTTGATGTTTCGCAGATTTCCTCGCAGCCGGCACGTCACGGAGCACCCGAGCGTCGTCGACCGCGAGCGCGACGCCGATCAGGCTGTGCTCCGCGGCGTCGTCGGACGCGGTGCGCTGTGGATCGGGGTCGGCGAGCCCGAGGCGGATCAGCAGCCGCTCCGGGGTGATGCGCCAGTTGATGTGCGTGCGGTGGCCGGTGCGCAGGCGGCGTTCCAGTGAATCGCCCCGGGCTACGTCAGGGTGCGCACGAAACCCGGGGGATTCAGTCCCCTGGCGGCGCGCCACGCCGGGACCGTCCTCAAATCGCCTGTTCATGCCATTCTTGTCGAGGTAGAGCCGTATCCTCGAACACGTGGTGGGGCATGGGGGTAGATCTGAGCCGGGTTCGGCGTATTCCGGTGGATCCGGTCAACACCGGTCCCACCACAGAGTCCTGGATTCGGTATGAGAAGCAGGTTATAGCCCTGGCTTGATACGGGAGTTGCTGGACGGCCGCCTCGTCGAGGGCGTTGTCATGCAGCAATCCTCGGACGTGACCATGCTCTACCGCGACCGTCGGCCGAAGTTGGTCTCGATCAAGCAACCCACCCGCGGTAATGGAGACAGTGGGTGAAGTCAATCCGACCTGGTGGACGCGCGGTCACCCCGACATATCCGGGTCAGCGGCGGTGCCTGGCAAGTTCGTGTTCGCCGGGAACGAGCTCGAAGGCAGCACAATTCTTGGGGTTGATCTGGCGGAAGTGTCGGTGGTCGAGTGTCGCGATCCGCTGCACATTCAGGCGCTCGGCTACTGCGACGACTGAGGCATCGGCCGCGCCGAGAGGGAATGACCCGTACTGGACAACCAGTTCGGCCATGCGTGAGTAGTCCGACAAAGTCAGCGGCTCCACCGTCAGTTCTTCTCGGGCAAGGGCCTGCAGGAATGAAGCCTCTGCTCGAGGACTCAGTCTCGCCAGCATGAAACACACTTCGGTGACAATGGTGGCCGGCACGACCAACGGTCCTGGCTCGGTGCCCAATGCGGAGACGCACGGATCGTGCTCGCTGTCGTCTCCATTCGCGATCGCCAATAGCGGCCCAGTGTCGCAGATGATCACGCAGGGCCGCCGAGTTCGCGCCGCAGCACTTCCTCGGAGGTCGAGGCGAAGCCCGGTCCGGCATTGACTGTGCCCGCGAACGAGAACCTGCGCGCCGGTGCCGCCGGTTCCTGCTCACGCTCCAGGACGCGACCGTGACTGGCAACCAATCGCAGCACAACCGGCCGGAGCTCTGATTGCTCCTCTTGGGTCAGCAGCTCGACCAACTCGCGAAGGCCGAGGTTGTCAAAGGCAGCAGTCATGTACCCCAGACTAGACATACTGCTGCGCCATCGCGAGTGCCGGACCTGGCCCGAGTCGGGCCTTCGTGCGATCCGAGACTGCTGGCGCGACGGTGCTCGGAATATCCCGCCGCAAGCGTGCCAGTAGGGTCGAGGGATGGTCGCGCAGCAAAGCTACCCGCCGACTCCGCCTGGGCACCAGCGGCATCTGCTAGCCGTACCGTTTGAAACCGACCTCAGCTTCGCTGAAATCGTGACCGCGCCCGACCCCTACGAAGAGGGCGTAGATGAGGAAGAGCGAACAAGGCGGCATCGGCTTCAGCAACAACAGCTTGCCGACGACCACCGCCGCATCGGTGAGGCGGCCGCGGCGATCGTCGAGCCGATGAACGGGAACCCACTGGCACGACACGGCTATCTGTTCGGTAACCCCGTCGAGGCCAAGGAAATGTCTCCTGTCGAGGGACTCACCGGCGCGGCCTACCTCGCAGAATTCGACGAGCCCGAATTCGACGAGCCCGAAGGCGGATGGGCACCGTAGTTCGAGATCGTCCGCATCAGGCCAGCCGGGCCGCAGACTGGACGCGGGCTCGCCGAGAGTGGTTGCAGAATATCTCGGTGGGCCCGGTTCAAGTTGGAGACGGACTGTCAGAACGGCGGGTGTGGTCCGGTCGGCGAGTGGGTCGTGACGCATGCCGCGCCGCGGTAGTCGTCGGGGGTGACGGCCAGCGGGTGCGGGTCGCCGGTCAGCGCACCCGCGACGGCCTGGACGTCGGCCTTGATGTAGGTCGTGGTGGCGGCGCCGACCCGGTCGGTATGTCCGGCGTAGGCGCGGGCCACGCCGTAGCCGAAGTTGCGTTCGACCTAGGTCAGGGTGGTGTGACGCAGCCAGTGCGTCGACACCCCCTGCGCTGCGGCCCAAGCCAGCTCACCGCGCACACGGCTCCACAGGTTGTCGTAGCGGCGATAGGTCAGCGGCCGACCGTCGCGGTAACGCAGCAGATTCGTGCCGGGCTGCCCGGAACCCCGCGTGGAGGCGAGGCGGACCAGGGCCTGGGCCAGCGCGGGCTGATCGGCTGCCACCGCACCGTCTGCCCCCGCAGCAGGCATTCCGCGCTGTCCAGATCACACACCCGCAACCCCAGAGCGCCGCCACGGCGGCACGCGGTTTCGGTGTGCAGCCGAAGTAGCAACGCATCCAGGACCGGGTCGTTACCCGAGGACCTGGCGACCGTATTGATCTGGTCGAGCTCGGCAACGGTCAACGCGCGCCGCGTGCTGGGCAGACGTCGCGGTTTGGCGACCCGATGCGCCGGCGACGAACCGGCCGGCAACAGATCATCGGCGATGGCGCGGCTGTAGATCGCGCGAGCCGCGGCGATAAACGACTCACGTGCGGATCGCCCGTAGCGGTTGCTGCTGCGTTGGACGGCGTTCGCCGCAACGCGATACTCGAGTTCCTCGATATCAGTTGCCGTGATCGCATCCAAGCGCCGAGTACCGAACGCCACCGAGAGACGATTCCAATACGGACGGTAGGTCCGCAGCAAGCCAGGGCCTACAGGGATTGAGCGCAGATTCAGTACCTCTGGACACTGAGGATGTGTCCATGCGGTCGAGGTTAACCCTCAGTACTTGACCCGGTCAAGGCATCGATCAACACGACAGCTCGGACGTGAAAGTGGGCGACGTGGAGCTGTGCCGGGACTGCGCGACAGTCCCGGCACAGGCCGAATCGGGATCGCGGCAAACATCAGGATGGCGGATGTGGCCCGGTCGACCGGCCGGTGGTGATGCGCGCGGTTCCGGGGTAGTCGTTGTGGTCGACGGCTAGCGGGTGCCGGTGACCGGTCATCGCGGCCAGCGCTCCCGCGACAGCCTGGACGTCCGCTTTGATGTAGGTGGTGGTGGATGCGCCTGCCCGGTCGGTGTGTCCGGCGTAGGCGCGGGCCACACCGTAGCCGAAGTTACGCTCAACCCAGGTCAGGGTGGTGTGACGCAGCCAGTGCGTCGACACCCCCTGCGCAGCCGCCCATGATAGCTCGCCACGCACACGGTTCCACAGGTTGTCGTAGCGACGGTAGGTCAGCGGCCGACCGTCGCGGTAACGCAACAGGTTGGTGCCGGGCTGCCTGGCGCCCCGCACCTCGGCGAGGCGGATGAGCGCGTGGGTCAATGGTGGGCTGATTGGCTGCCACCGCACTGTTTGTCCCTTCTCCCGCAGTCGCACCAGGCACTCCCCGGCGTCCAGATCACACACCCGCAACCCCAGGGCACCGCCGCGGCGGCACGCGGTTTCGGTGTGTAGCCGAAGTAGCAACGAATCCAGCACCGGGTCGTTGCCCGAACCTCTCACGATCGTGTTGATCTGTTCGAGCTCGGTGGTGGTCAATGCGCGCCGCGTGCTGGGCAGCCGACGCGGTTTGGCGACCCGATGTGCAGGCGACGATCCGACCGGTAACAGATCGTCGGCGATGGCGCGGCTGTAGATGGCGCGTGCCGCGGCGATGAACGACTCGCGCGCGGACCGCCCGTAGCGGCTGCTGCTGCGTTGAGCGGCGTTGGCCGCCACACGATACTCGAGTTCCTCGATCTCGGTCGCCGTGACCGTGTCCAGACGCCGGGTACCGAACGCCACCGACAAATGGTTCCAATAGGGGCGGTAGGCCCGCAGCATGCCGGGTCCGACGGCACCCATGATCCGCGGCAGGTACTCGTCCAGCGTCGGCACCGGCGGTCGTTCCTCCAGATCAGCCGCGTTCACGCCCAAAGCGGCCAACACGCGGCGAGCTTCGGCGATCCGGTCCGGGTCAGCAGACATCACCGACCCCCGATCCCTTCAACAACAGCGAGATCAACCGGTCCGGTGCGGCGATGACCATCAACCCGCGAGTCGGAATCGCGACCGCGACGACCATGGTCCCCAACTCCGCACCGAGCCAGCGTCGCGTCGCTACCGGTAACGCCAGCAGACCACGCGTGGTGACAGCCCCGGCACCGACCGGGTCGGCATGCACGATCAGGATCGTCGGGGCGTGGCGCAGCTCCAGCCGCTGCCCCGGTACCCAATCCAACGCCTGCAGCAACGCTCGAGCACGGAATCGGCCGGACCCATCGAGCCTGGCCGCAGCCAACAGACAACGATCGGTGACCGGATCCGGCATCACGGACTCATCCGCCAGAACAGGCAATGCCGCCAACACAACCGGCGACCGTGGCACCACACCGGGCACCAATGCAGGGATCACATCAACAACAGCAGATGCTGCAGACAGTGGTTTCATACCGCAATGTTCACGCCCGCAGACATCCAGCCGCGCCGCGTTCGGTACAGACTGACAGCCAGGCCGAAACCCCGCGGGCAAGACAAGATCCCAGTCGCGTCGATCGGGGACTTCAAGCGGAAATATGAGGCTACTCAAGACTTGCTGGCAGGACTCGTTCCCGGCCAGGATCGGGCCCAGGTACCCGGTGGGATGCCTGCTGAGCGGCTATGAGAGTGCGTGGCCGGCGAAGCCCTGCGGAGGAGGTCCGTCGAGCGCGATTTGCCACTCGGGTTGGGCGGGTCAGCGTTACTCGTCCAGTTGCTGGAGTCTCACGGCCGCTCGATCGCCGGCGGCGGCCAAGCCATCGATGATCCGGTGGTAGCGGTTTTTTGTGTCCCCCACGACCACCCCGTTGTTGCGGAGGTCCGTTAGCCACTCCTCCAGGAGCCAGAGGTGGTTGGCGATGAGGTGGTAGTGCCCAGCGATGATCGACTCGATCCACGTCAGGGCGGTTGTCGTTTGCCACTGCAGGGGTGCGCTTTTCGCGAACTTGATCACGGCGTCGACGGCTTTCGGCTCCCAGCGGGCCAGGCATAGCCAACGATCCGCGAGTTCGCCGAGCGCCTCGGGTTGGAGCCAGTTTTCTCGGCATTGCGAGAGAGTGCCGTCGATGTCTGGATCCCACGATCTGGCGTGCGGGGTGGGGAGCAGGGCCGCGGTCGTGTAGTCGAACCAGCGGTGTTTCGAACGCAACGCGGCTCCGTCGCCGAGGCTGTCGAGCGCGAACTCCAGAGCCCACGGCCAGAAGTCGACGATGGATCGTCGGAGCATGTCGTCATAGGTGAAGATGGTCGCGAATCCTTCGAACAGCATGTGCAATGCGTGTGAGTCCGCGGCACACGCCTCGATGTGAGCCCTGACGGGGTCCCGGTCGCCGTCGAGCGCGATCTCGATCATGCGCTGGGCGATCGGCTCGTGGGCGATCTGTTCGCGGTGGTCGTATCCTTCCTTCCACCAGTGAGCGACGCTTCTGCGATGGGCGTTCCAGAGTGGTGCCCAGAGATCGCCGACAGCGCGCTGAAGGCAGGTGACCCGTCGGGCGTCAATCATGCATGCCAACGGCATGCGCAGTCGATTGACCATGAGCTGGTCGTCGGTGACGGCCCGGAGTGATTCTTGGAGTGGCGTCGGCAATGGATCTGGTTCGCGCCGCTGCGTTACTTGGCTCCACGGGCCCAGCCTGCAATCGATCAGCCCTGCTGTCGCGGCGACCCACGCCGGTTGGTGCCGAAGGCATTGGCCTGTACCTTCGTCTATGTCGCACGGGGCGGCCCAAACCGGCCGGCAGCCCTTGACGTAGATCGCGCGTACCTCGTCGAAGAGACTCGTCGCGAGGGATCGCAGGCAGTTCTCGACTCGCGGCCGGTCTAGGTTCAGGTTGTCGAACGGCGCGAGAAGAAGCAGGGGCGCGGACGCTGCCGCAGCGCGGTCGGCACCCATCGGGAATGTTGATCCGCTGTAACTCATCCCGTCAGTCTGGGGATTCTCGGCAGCCCAGATCACGGCGTCCGCAGCCCATGTGACACTGGAGGTGTCCAACGTCGCAAGGCCCAAGGCGTGGGCTCGAAGGGCTGCCGCGGCGACGGCCACGAGGGCATTCTCCGGCCAAAGCATGCCTTCCGGGGGTTGGTCGTCCGCCAGGTGACGGGCGGTAGCAAGGTCGTCAGTGAGGCTCTCGACAGGCCAGCTTTCCGGGGTCTCGTTATGGTGCGCGTAGCGGTTCTGGAGGCCATACAGCACGCTCCTCGTCTGAATTTCCGCGTCGCGGGGCGCAAGTACCATCTCGATCCGCTCTGGTCGCTCGAATTCGACAACTATCTGATCGCCGGCCCGGCTGGCCCGATAGTTCTGGATGCGGAAGTGCTCTGCCCAGCTCTCGATCATTGCCAAGTACTCGCTGTTGTCGGTCCCGTCCTCGCCGAGTTCGGCTCGGGCAGTTTCGATGAGTTTCGTGCCGACCGCTCGGAGTTGAGCGAGCCGCACATCGTCAGAAGTGAGTCGAGCGTTGACCACCATCGCACCAACCGTCTCCTGGAAGGTGCGCCTGCGCCGGTCAGATCCGGTCAACTGGTCGGCATCGGCATCTCGGACACGAAACCCGTAGTCGCCGGTAACGCGGGCAGCCTCGAAGTGCCAAATGTCGGGGGATGCCAGAAACGGGTCGAGAAGTGCTCCGGTCGCGTCGGGATGGCGAGTCAGGAAGCCTACCGCCACTCCAGGCATCGCGAGATTGTGGCAGTCGTGAAGTAGACGTTCGACGATCGTTTGGGTTGGAAGGTTCAGATTCTCCAGCAGGTGGTCGATGAAGCGCTCCAGCGCGAGGAGCGCGCTCATGCACACGTACGGTCCGACACTCGTGCCGCGATACCACGCCCAGACGTGACTGTCGCCGACATACCGTCGCCGGCCAGTTCCGGGCAGATCGAGATATACGCCTTCCAGGTCTTCTGGGTCGCCGGAGTGGTCCCCGTGTAGTGACGGCGTCGCAACTCGGAATCTTGCGGCGTGGTCAAGCATCCGGTTGATGAAATCGATCGTGTCTACAGGGATCGTGTTCAGCAAACGAAAGAAGGGGCCGTAGTACCAAGCGGCCTGCGGCATGCCGAATCCGGAACCAAGCCCGTGCTTGAAGCCCCGGATGCCATCGTCGAGAGGACTGCCACCGCCCCAGCGATCACGTGGGTCAGGCATTTTGATGTAGTAGGCCTCTGCAAGATCCAGCAGCAGCTTCGGTCGGGTCCGCGACATGCTGAGGGCAACGACCGCCGACTCCACGGCAGGGCCGAGATCTGCTGGCCTGTCATTGGCGACTTCACGAAGCCACGCTTCCGCTCGGTCGTCGATATCTGCTCCCAGAGAGGCGAGCGCCTCGACTGCGAAGTCGTCGTAGAGCGGCGGGTCGCCGTCGAGAACGATGTCGCGGACGCCCTGACGAAGAGGATTTGATGCCAGGCAGGTGTTCGTCATTCCACGCAGCCAGGCCAAGACGAGGTCCTGGATGGCTTCATGGACGGTTCGACGGCCGAGCCGCCCGCCGGGTCCGATCTCTGGTCGTTCGCAGAAGGCGACCTTCACCAGCGGTGCGAGTGCGAAAGAGTCACCGATCGTGCCGCTCACATATCGCGCCTCGGCGAGGCGGAGCAACGTCATGAGTCCAGCGCAGCCGTTTTCTGTCAAGGTCCCCCACAACTTGCGGATGGCCGACTCGGCGTCTCCGAGTGTCAGAAGGGCCTCGTAGGGAACCTCTGACCATCTCTCGCCGTGAGCATCGGCGATCTCGCTGAATCTCGTCGACAAGTGAGCCCAGCGAATCTCGGTGCTCCGATCGAGCAGCGCGGCCTGGCATCCGAGGCGAACCGCACGGATGGACCAGCGCGGGGCTCCAGCGGAAGCGAGGGGCTCCCATCCCTGTTTGATGAAGAGACGACAGAGTGCGAAGTCGCGGAATAGATCAGTTGCGAATTCATCGCCAGGCGAGAAGGCAGGGTTGTCAGGCACTCGGAGGACACCGTCCGAACGAAGCTCTGCGGGGCCGGTTCCATGGGGCGGGTCGGCAGCGATGCCGAGGGTTCGTTTGGCTACGGTCAGGGCAGCGTGTTCACGATCATCTGCGGACGCAGTGTTCAGGGCACGGCGTTCGTCCCGCCGAACGAGGTTCCGCCACACCGCGGAGAACACATCCGCTTCGCACAGCAAGTCGGCTGGATCGAGCGCCTCGCCGGTCCGTAATAGCGCGTCAACCAGGCCGGGCCTGCCAAGCAGCCAGCTTGCGCGCGAGTCGTTACCCAGGCGGGCGAGTGCTCCGAAAGTTGCCGGAAGAGCTAGGCGCTCGTCGTCAGCCAACGGCCCTACAACGTGTTTAGCCGTAGCCCCACTTGATCCGGCCAGCTCGCTTGCACGCGCCAGCTCGTAGTGGACTCGGCGGAAGCCGTCGGTTCGAGTGACGGCAACGACGCCGAACCCGGCCCTGAGAGCGGCTGCCGCGACAGTTCGAAAAGTCGTACCCTTGCCTTCGAGAACGGCTTCCGCGCCATCGACCAGAAGAAGTCTGATGGGTCCCACTTCGCCACTCGCCAGGACGTCGTCGATGGCGGATCCTCCCAACTGGCTCTCGAATTCTGTCGGGCTATGGGGGAGTTCGCGCAGGCTGAGGCTGACGACAGCCGCGTCCTCCATTTGAAGGGCCTCGACTGCGCGCAAAGACAAGGCAGACTTCCCGACATCTGGATCGCCGGTGACCACGAGAGTGCCAGCCGACGTGCCCACCGTCCGCAGGGCCTGAATTAGGCGCGTTTTTTCTTCGGCACGCTCCAACTCCAGCGATTGCGAACCTGACCGCAAGGCCGGACGAATCCACTCCCGCAGTCGGACACTGAATCGGTCGATCGTCCTCCACGCGTTGGCAAACCTGGCCGATCTCGATAGGGGGTAGCTACTCAGGTGCCGGCGGATCACTGACTGTGTCAGTACTGCTCCTCCCGGTGCCCATGCCCCAACAAGCTCCTCGATCCGCGAGAACAATGCATCTGCTGTCGCGGGTGTGCCGTTGCGGAGCATGCGCTGCAATGCGGCGACTGCCGCAGTTCTGTCTGCCCGGTCGGTCCTCTCCAAGCGAAGGCTTCGTGTGCTGAGACATGAGAGGAGCCGCCAGGTCAGCTCCTCCGCGCTCAATCCGTTCGCTGAGGCAAGCCCCGTCGACGCTTGGCTGACCAGACTCTTGATGCTGTCGTGGCGCGTGCGGAGCCCGCTATTCGTTCTTCCCGGCTGTGTCAAGCGATCAGCCAGAGCGTCTGCGCTCGGAAGGTCCAGGGCAAGTTCGGCGAGTTCGGCGAGTTGCGTTATCGCGTTGGCGTTTGTGGATACTGCGAGGACGATCCGGCGCCGTCCCGAGGACGCCTCGGGCCAGCGGTCCAGGATTTCCACCAAGAAGTCCCGGACCAGGGGAACCGACTTGCTGTCGCTTGACGTAAGGGCTGGGTTCCGGCGGACGGCGATCGATGAGCAATGCTTTTCACCGTTAGCGTCACGACCCTCGATGAAGATGTCATCCACTTCGCTGGAATCGCTCGCCTGAAGCCGAATACAGTCGACCGACAAAGCGTCACCAAGCTCCGGAAGTGCGTCGCCCGCGAGGAATCCAGCAATCAGACACGCCGCATAAGAGTGCTCCAAACGGACACCTCCACCGCCGGTCGAGTACGGACTCGATCCGGCCGCAGACACTGCCTCGGCAGGCATCGTCTCCTCCAGCCAGGCGCTGATCGAAGGGTTCGAGACCGCGAGCTGCCACAGGGTCGCCCTCCCCGACTTCTTGGACGTCGCGAACCCGGCTGCCGACAGGGTGAACAGCGCGTCGTTTGCGGTGGTTGGAGATACGCCCAGGGTGCCAGCGATTTTTCGTCCGGAAAGCGAGGTTGTGCTCGCGGCAAGCACCTTCAGGGTGTCGTATTCGTGCTCGCTGAGTGTCGCTTGAAGAGTCTCTGCCGCGGTTGCCATAGCAGCATCGTAGCAGTCTATGTCCAGTAAAACTGGACATAGACGCTGTCTTTTGTTAGGATGGCCACCGCAAGGTTCTTTGCACGCGGTCCGACGATAACTGAACATCTGCCGAACGACGGCGAGGTCCAGCCGGAAGCGGAACTCCCAGCAGGGCCTCGGGTGTGTCTTGGTACGACTCTTCCGGTGTTACGTCGCCTCGTGGTAGTCCGTGCGCGGAACTCGGGGTGATTCTGACCGAGTTGCGCGCACCGGTGACATCCGTCTCCTCGGAGTCCCATACAACGGCCCTTCACCCGAGGCCGGAATGGAGTGAGCGTGACCGATGAGAATCAAGGTGAGGACAACGCGAAGACACCAAAGACCGCCACTTGGTGGTCGAGCCTGCATCGTCTGATCGATCCCGCTGGCGATCCCGTCGACCTGCACACCTTCGTCCGCGAGAAGTACCTTCACAATGACTACTACGAGGTGCGGGAGTTCAGCCACGACGGGCTCACGGGATTGCTGGTCAGCGGTGCGAACCCTCCGGAGCGCTCTGAATGGTGCCCGGCCGCACAAGGTCTGACCGGCCTTCGCGTGTCGGTGAACACCAACCAGACCGGTGGTTTGCTGCTGACTCGCGCTACCGGCAGGCTCTACGCCCTGACCTACGGCAGTCTCGGACACCACATCCTCGATCCTGCCTACCGCGACGACGACTTCGGAGTCGGGTTCGCCGTCCGCTGCCTCGATGAGAACGATGTCACCCGGTTCCGCAGCGAGATCATGGATCGGCGCGGCCGTGTCGAGGATTACACCATGCACGGTGGCAGCGACGTCGCTGGATTCGGTCTCGACAAGTTCAGCTCGCTGGTTCGGAGGATCTGCGGCAGTGCGCATCTGGACCTCACGGCCAAGCCCCATGTGTCGCGGGCGGTGCGGGTCGAATGCTCCGGCCATGCCATCAAACTGCCGCTCGCGACCACTCCCGTTCAGTTCCTGGCCGACATCGCCGAGATCGAACGGATCTGCGACAAGGATGATCCGCTCGACGGACTCGCCTTCGTACAGAAGTTCCGGAAGCTGAACAAAAACAGCCCGGCAGCTCTGGCTGCCGATCAGGTCCTGGCGATGCTATTGGGTGACACCAACGACGCCCGGCTCGGCATCGTTGTGCCCGACAACTGCGTCGACGATTACGGTGCTGTGCGATCGTTCCGTATCACACTGGGCAGCAGAACGACCGACTTCGCCGACATCGACCTCAGTGCACTGCTGGCACATATCCGCGACCGCAATGAACACCGCCGTGTACCCGGCCTTCAGCAAATACGGATCACCATGTACAAGGATCAGGAGCAGACCGCACCGGTCGGCCCGGAAACCCGCGGTACCGACTGGCTGGTCGCGGAAGTGGAATCCGGCGACAACCGGTATTACTACGGGCAGGGCTACTGGCACGAGATCGGCACCTGGTACCTCGATACTCTGCGCGAAGAGCTCGACGAACTCTTCACTGCTACAACCGATGTCACCATCCCGGCCTGGACGAAGGGCAAACTGCGAACCAGCGGATCGAAAAAGGGCCAGAACTCTCACGACGAAGACTGGTTCAACCACAGGGTCGCCAAGCAGGCTGGCTACCAGCTGTTCGACAAGCAAAATATCGTCACCAGCTTCTACCGCGGTGGTGGGCTTGAGATTTGCGACGTCCTCGGCCCCGACTGCGAGCTGATCTGCGTCAAGAAGGCCGCCAGCAGCGCACCGCTGAGTCACTTGTTCGCACAGGCGGTCAACGCGGTCACGGTGTTGCGCACCGACAAGGAGGTCGCGAAGAAGTTCCGCGACAGCGTCGCGAGCCACAACCCGGATCACCCGATAGTCCATGACATCGGCACTCTGAAAGTCGTATTCGCGGTCCTGCTCAACGAGGGCAAGGAGATCACCACCGACTCGCTGTTCCCGTTCTCGCAGATTTCACTGGTCAGGTCGCTGAACGAGCTTCGCCGCATGAACGTCGAGGTCAGGGTGGTAGCCATCAAAAGGTTGTAGGACTACCGGTCCGTGTCACCGGATTGCTCGCCACCCCGGCGACGTCGAAACGGCAGAGGAGATTCATACACGAGATACCCCCCAATTCTGTCGACAAAGGCCGACCAGCGCCAGATCCGTTCCTCGACAACGGAGACGGTCGGTATCCGGCGTCATTGGCCACAGCGACCCGCCGGTGTGGCCAATAGTCCATGCGGATCGATCCGGCATTGACACCGATGAAGCCTGAAACCTGAAACAGGCCCGGTTGCCCCGCGCATGGAACAACCGCGTTGCCGTCACAGCTAACCCGTAGATTGTTTGGAACACGAAAGCCCACGTCGCTCTAGCCGAGAACTGGCCAGTCTGTTTTTCGACGGTGTGTTCGTGGCTCTCCTCATCGTGTGCCGCAACAAGATCGTATCCGTTGACGGGTATCCGCTATTCGGCAGTGCAGGCGGCGCCGCCACTGGGTGTGGGGACCCTGGTTTCAGGGCACCCTGGGACGGCTCCGGCCCGGCACGGTGGGTGGGAGCTCGGATTAGCAGGATTCGCACCGCGATATGGCAGGGTGTCGCAGTGCACTTGAACACCGGAAGCGACCGGTGAAGCACTCAGCCGTCGCCCGTTCGCTGAGGTAGACGGCATATATCCAGGTTCGAGGGATTGTTGGGACGAATAGATTCCCTGCCACCCGAGCTGGATGCCACCGAGTGCAACATGGTGCAATTGCACCGATACTTGTGCGCCATCAGGGATCGAACACACTTTGTCTACTCACAGCCAGGCTGTGAGTGTTCATGCGCTAGACGTTAGCCCTCACCGTGAGGGTGGTCAAGGCGCCGCACCGCCCCTGCGGGCATGACCGCGGGCACGCCGAAGTCAGGTCGACGCCAGGCTTTTGACGGCCCACTCGAATCCCTTGGGGGTGTCCGATCGCCGCCGGACTCTGGCTCGTTCCGACGAACCCCCGGGGGCGATCCTGCTCCGTACGTCCTGGCACGCGAATAGCATCGTGCGGATGACCGATGACGAGCACGCTGGCGCCTTCCGGCCGAACGGCACCGGAGGCTACGACAAGGACAACGTCGACGGGTTCCTCGATCTGGTCGAACAGGATCTGGCACGCCTGGCAGAGGAAAACGTAGATCTGAAGGCAGCCCTCGAAGGACGGGACGTGCTCATCGCCGGGCTGCGGTCCGAGCTCGCGAAGTACAAGGGGGACGCCGAGTAGGTGCGGTGGCTGGGGCGCTCCGCGAATATGACCTCCAACAGGCCGTCGTTCGAGGCTTTGCCTGGCACGGGAAGAACGGAGCCCTCGCCGGGGTGCCGTTATAGTCGAGATGTTTGGCTCGTGTAATCGGGAGGGGGAGACAACCATGGCAGATCGCGTTGACGTCGGTCCTGACGTGTTGCGTGCGGCGGCTGACTGGCTGGACAAGCAGGCTGAAGACCTGATCAGCGCGGTGGACGCCCACATGCGTTCGGTTCGCGGATTCCTCGGGAGTGACTGGCAGGGCACCGCCGCCGGCTCGCATGAAGAGCCGTGGTCCGACTGGGAGGAGGGCGCACGCCGGGTCCTCGGCTCGTTCAGTGCCGATGCCGGTGCCCTTCGGACTGCGGCAGGCGGATACACCACCACCGACGACAGCGCCGCGCAGGCGATCGTACGGAGCGGTTTCAGCCTCGATCTCCCCGAGGTGCGGTAGTGGCGGCTGATTACAGCGTGGACCTCGTCGGGTTGCAGCGCCTGATAGACGATACGGCCAAGCTGGAGACGACGATCGAGGATCTGGCCGCCGAGATCGACAAGGGCATCGACCAGCTTCATGTCAGCTGGTCCGGTGCTGCCGCTGATACCCACCAGACTGCCCACAACGATCGTATGGCGGCGGTCACCGAGATGCGTGAAGCGTTGCAGGCGTTGCGGGCCAGGTTGTCCACTGCGCATCATGCCTATCAGTCGGTCGGGCCAACCAATCACGGGATGTGGCCTCAGTGAGTCCGCCGCCGACCGTCCCGATCATCAAGTGTCGCGGCGATGAATATCACTCGGCGGGCGAGGTTTTCGGTCAGATCGCCACGGATGCCGCAACGACGCACGGCGGGCTGCTGACGGTATTGAATGCCTACGCGGGCATGGCGGGCGATGACAGCGTGGGCGCGCAGTGGGCGGGTTCGTATGGCCAGGCCGCGCAGCTGGCGATCTCGACGTCGGCGAAACTCGTCACCGCCTGCGGCCAGACACGGGACCTGCTGGTTATCGGTGCCTACAACCATGAGGTCGCCGAAACAATCGCCGATCATCGCAATCTGCAACTACCGACACAGCCACTGCTCACGAACGATCCTTGCCTGGCCGAGGTCGTCCCTTCGGCTGCTGGGGACGGAATTCCCGAACCGTTCGGGTGGTCGATCATCAAAACGGCAGTCGGGGCCGCATGGCCCAACGGTCACCAAGACCAGCTGGATGCCGCACGCGATGGCTGGCATACCGCGTCCTCGGACTTCCGCACATTGGCAGGGAACGTCTCGCCCGCGGTCGACCTGCTGAACAATCAGCAATCCCCCGAGATCCAGACCAGCGTCGACACCTGTAATCAGCGCAAGACCGACCTCAACGCCCTCGCTGATGCGTGCCAGTCACTCGGTGACGCCTGTGGCGAATACGCTAACCACCTCGACGAAGCCCACCGCAAGATCCTGGACGAACTTCAAGAATTTCTGCTCGAGGCCGCCGCCTGGGAGGTCGGCGCCGCCATCCTCACACCGTTCACTGGATCCATATCCGAATGGGTCGGCAACTCCGCCCTCGCCGGCAGGGTGGCAATGAGAGCCCGGCGTATCGCCGCCATTATCGGCGAGCTTGCCACCAAGGTGACAAAGTTGGTGACTGACGCGGTCAAACCACTGGTCGAACGACTGAAACCTCTCCTTGAACGTGTCCGCAAATGGGTTGAAGAAGCAAAGACCAAGCTGCTGAAGAAAGGTCCCACTTTTAAACGACCGCCCGAAGTTTCGGAAGACTGGGTTCCGAGGACTGCCGATAATGGTAAAGGCGTCGTCTGGCAGAAGCCTGGAGCAGTCAAAAACGCCGACAGCATGCGAATCATGGATCCGACGACAGACTACCCGAACGGATATGTACGCTACTACAATGAGCATGGCCAGCCCATAGATCTGAACGGGAAGCCGGGGTCGAAGCCCGCAACTCATATTCCAATCAACCCCGATGGTACGTACCCGAAACCGAAAGGATGGTGAACATGGAGATACCGATCGCGGGCCAGAGCCTGTCAGTGGAATCCACCGAATTTGCTCTTGTGCTGGGAAACGACAACGGATTCGAGATCCGGGCCGAAGCGACAGTCGAGTTCGAAACACCCGATGGCGACAAGCGAAGCGTGGCGTTCGACGAGGAAGGCGACTTCGACGGCCTGGACTTGAACACTTTCTTCAACGGAAAGATTGCCTCCGCGTCCACTAGCTCGACCGGCGCGCTGACCATCCTTCTGGAATCCGGAAACCGGGCCACCGTGGCAACCGACGAACACTTCGAATCATGGACAATCGTGGGACCAAATGGCTACCGGGTGGTGTGCATGCCAGGCGGTGAGCTCGCCACGTGGTCAGCGAAATGACCCACTACGGAGAGAAACCTCAAATTTTTTTGCCAGGTTTGTTGACATCGAATGTGGCACAGCACTTCAGGAGGGCTATGCGCTCTTGGCGATGTCGTGATCACGAGAGGACTTTTCAGCGGTGAATCTCGAAGAATGGGAGCAGCAACTCCGGCAGCGCGTCGCCGAGATCCATCACCATGGCGAACAGCTCGCCACACATACAGCCGTCATCCGGGGTCGCGGCGAGGTCAGCGGGATTCTTATCGAAGTCGATGGCAGCGGCGATATCACCAATCTGCAGATTGCGCCGGGCGTGATGCGGTGGTCCAGCAAACAACTTGCTGCGGCGCTGCGCGACTGTCACCGTAAGGCTCTGGCAGAAGTAACCGCGAAAATCAACCTCGCTGTTCGCAAGGCTGATCCTCGAATCCGTGCCCAGTTCGAGCAAGCAGGTACCGCCGAATCGGCGTCCTCTCCTCGTCGCGAACCTGTCACCGAGGGTGAGATCCAGGACGCCGACGACGAGTATTTCGAACGCCGCAACCTCTACGGCGGATGGACAGAAAGGTTATGAGCCATATTGCATTTGATGCAACATAGCGCTGAGGTTGCACAAGTCGATGATCTGCAGGTGGAGTGGGGAACTAACGGCGGATTTGTCATCCACCCTGAACTCGTCTATCAGGGGGGATTTATTCTCTACTGGACACGGTTCAACAATGTTGTGTTTGATGCAACGCCATGCAGAGGGCTGTCGATTTGCCCGGAGCGGCGCATCTTGCGCTGGCCGAGGGGTGGCACACCTCGATCCGGAACCGCAGGAAGGGAACGTTAAGTTCAATGGGTGACAAAGATCAGATAATCGATCACATCCTGCCACGGACTGCTAGTCAGACAAGGTTGGACGGATTCGCGGGTGAACTCTGTCACACGTACCGTGGTGGGTCAGGGATTGGAAAGGGGCGTGTCGGCCAGCCATGAATTGTTCGCAGGACGGTCAGCTCCGCGGGCAGGAATTGGGTCATTTGTCGGAGTTTCAAACGGCTCTTATGGCCCTACCCGATGACGACCCGGCTCGCGAGGATCTTCTCCTGTGCCGGTAGGTTATCGCGGCCGAAGCCCTGAACGCCGAGGCGGATGAGCCGACCGTTCAGGCAGTCGGAATGTTGTCGTCCTTCACCATGCAGGAGGTGCGTACGGTCGTCGCGGAGTTCCGCGCGGACGACGACGAGTGGGAACGCGAAACCCGCAAGGCCCACTCATATAGCCTCTCATCGAGGTGACTGTGCGCAGGCCGATCACCGATCATTGCTGGCGCCGATAGACCGTGGCAGGCGAAACACCCGAATCGCTATAGTCTCAGCGGAACTCGCGATTTCGGCCGAATCGGGGATGGTCAGCGTTCCCGTGCTGCTGCGATCAAGGCATCGACGGCGGCAGCGGCGTCGTGGAAGTGCAGTTCGGTGTAGATCTCCCGGCCCGCGTGATATAGCTCCAGGGCGGCGTCCCGGTTTTCGGTCATCATTGTGTATTCGCCCAGCGCGACCAGGATTTCCGCTTCGTCGAACCGTCGGTGGCACTGGCGCATGATGGTGAGCGCCTCGTTCAGCAGCGGTTCGGGATCGGTATCGGCCGATGATCCCTGCTCGGTCAGTTTCCGCCCTTGCCAGGTCAGTATTTTGGCGCGGTTGGCGGGCTCGTTCACGTCGACCTCGACAAAGTGCCGCAGGGCGACCGCGAGCAGTGTGAGGGCCAGTTCGGGTTCCTCGGTTTTTGCCCGGTGCAGCGATATCAACGCGATCCGGCGCCCGTCACCGATCACGATAGCGAGGTCATAGCTGCGGCGTAGATGGGTTCGTGCCTGGTCGATCCAGCCGCCGATCAGTAGTGCGAGGCCGAGACCTTCCTCTGCCGATGCTTCCAGCTCGGCTACCAAGGGCGACGGCGGGCAGGACCGGGCGAGGCGCACCCCTCCTTCGAACCAGATGATCGCAGTGGGTGCGTCCCGTGTCCAGGTGTGCAGGTAGCCGAGCTGGGTGTGCAGGAAGCTCTCCGCCTCTAGCATTCCCAGGCGCTGGGCTGCGGGAATGCCGTACTCGGTGTGCATGAGTTGCATGGCCTCGAGCCGCTTGTCGTGTTCCTGGAACGGCCACAGCAGCACACACCACCGCACGAGCAGGGCGTAATGGCCTGCATTGAATGCGTAGCCTGCCGCTGCCACGATGTTGTCGTGCTCGCGGCGCATCCAATCCAGGGCACCGCCGGCATCGGTGAACTCGCCCGTGCCCAGGCCAGGGAAGTCCGTGCTGGGAAACAATGTGATTCGCCATGGCCTGTTGGGCGCGATCAGGCAATCGGCTGCGGCGAGGCCTCGGTCGAAGTAGTCCAGCAGCCGGTTTTCCTGGGTTTCGCGTTCGGCGTCGGCGTCATCGATGCCGCGGGCATGGATACGGATCAGGTCGATGACGCCGAAACCGCCGTCGCGTTCGATGGTCAGGTGCAGGTTGGTCAGCTCGAGGGCGGCCCAGTCGATGTCATCGATCGGTGCTGCTACGACCGCCGCCAGGGCGACGCGAGATAAGGTTTCGCCGTATGACCGCAGTCCGAGAGCTCGATAGCAGCGGCGGGCGGTGTCGGTCAGCGATAGGTAGGCGGCGTCGAAGACTTCCGGCAGTGACAGTGCCTTGGACCGCCGCCGGTCATCGCTGAGCAGATCGGCGAGTGCGCTGATCGGGCGTTTCGGGTTCTGGGCGAGCAGGCTGCCGATCACGCACAGTGCGTAGGGCATGTTGGCGCACAGGGCCAGGATGCGATCTACCGCGGCCGGTTCGGCGGCGGTTCGGTCGGCACCGACGATGAGGGTCAGCAGTTCCCTGGCGTCCTCGGGGCCAAATGGTTCCAGTTCGAACACTCTCCCTCCTCGGCTCAGGTCGGCGGCGGAATTGCGTCCGGTCACCACGATCAGGGACCTGCCATCGGCGGGTTCGAGTGCCGCGACTTGCGCCGCGGTAATTGCACCGTCGATGACGATCAGCAGGCGTAGCCCCTGTGTCTTGCTCATGTACCGGCCGTGGCGGGCCTCCCACAGGACCGGAATGTCCTCGGGCCCGTCTCCCAGTGCCGTAAGGATGCTAGACAGCATGTCGGGAATCGGTGTGGTGTCCGATAGCCGGCAGAACAGCTGGCCATCACGGTACCGGTCGTGAAGCTGATGCATCACCTCGACGGCCGTGGCCGTCTTGCCAATGCGGGGCAGGCCCTTGATGACTGCGGTCACATTGCCCGTGGCGCTGGCGGCCAGCGCCTTCACTGCCGTCAGCACTATCTCGCGATCGACAAAATTGCCGTTCCGCGGTGGAATCTGCTTCGGTATCTCTCTCACCACACCTCCCCTATGCCGCCGGTAGCCTACCTCAGTCATTCGCTGGTGGAAGGTCAACGCGCGCAATCCATCCAAGGCATCCGAGTAGTTGTCGGTGGACCAAGAAGGCCGGGGATTCCGTCGCGGCCTCCGCGCGGCACGGTGCGAGAATACGTTCGTCAGACTTCGTGCTGCGCTGCTTGAGTGGGGTGACCGGACCGCTTGAGCGCTGCGACAGTGATCGTGAATGTGCGTTCGGCGCACTGGATCGTCCATGGCCCGGTCAGCTTGTCGAGTCGCTGCCCGTGGCATAGCAGGTGGTAGGCCAGCGAGGCGAACAGGCGAGGCGCGGGCGCTGGGCCGGTCACCCGCACCAGTATGTTCTTGTCACCCAGGAGCCAGTCTCCCGACGAGTCCGGGGCGGTAGCAAGCGCACAACCGGGAAGTCGCGCCAGCGAATCGGTGATCCACCGGTCGGTGTCCGCGCCGGGCTCCCCAATCAAGATGTCGGCTGATTGCAGCCATCCTCGCCGTGGGTCGACCACTCCGACCGCGAGGTGTGTATCCGCGCCGTTCGGCAGGTCCGTGTGCAACCGTTCGGCTGGGAAGCGGGTGATCGTCGCGGCCCGGTCGGTGTCGAGACGAACGTGCACGACATGGGAACTCGGCCCGGCGAGCGGGTGTGCAGGCAGCGGAAGCGCGCTGATTTCCGCAGGTTCGTCGGGCTCGGGTAGTCGCATAATGCGATAAAGCGCTGCTCGCAATAGTTTTGCGCCCGCATCGGGACTCGAAGAGGTAAGTGCGGCGATGCCGCTATACCGATCTACATCGTGCTCGGCGATCGTTTGCTCGATCTGTCGCCCGATGTCCCCGTTGAGGTCCAGATTCGGTGCGGCGCGCAACAATTGAGCACTGGGGGAGGCGGGGTCGACGGAATGCGTCGGCGCGGCTGCCAAAAGCAGAGGGTTCCCTAACGAAGTGCTGTAGTACGGGATCGATCCGTGGTCACCCAGGATCAGATCCGCCGCGACCACGGCGGTACGCCAGTCCCCGACCCCCTCGGAGATCTCGATTCCGGCTCGGGCCGCACCCGACAAATATTCCGCGACCTGCCAGCGCGAATGATGCGATCTGATATTCGGGTGCAGACAAAGAACTATCCGGAATTTATCGACCGGTAGGGCACTTGCGAGTTTCCGGGGGAAATCAGGATTTATGCCGAGCAATGAATCTGGCCCCCAGGTAGTCGATACAACAATCAAACGCTGCCCGGTATCCAGCCCGTAGGCCCGACGGTAACTCGGCCGCAACGACGTACTCGCGCGAAGGCGGTCGTAACAAATATCCCCTGCCAGCAGAGTGTTCGGTACCGCCTCGCGGCAAGTGTCCTTCAGTCTCTCACGTTGCTCCGGATGAGATAGGACGATAACGTCAGGCACGACGCGCCCGTTGTGCATAATCCATTCAGGAGATAACCCGAACACGCTTTGTTCTTTGTTCTTTGTTCTTTGTTCTTTGTTCTTTGTTCTTTGTTCTTTGTTCTTTGTTCTTTGTTCTTTGTTCTTTGTTCTTTGTTCTTTGTTCTTTGTTCTTTGTTCTTTGTTCTTTGTTC
>Ga0185299_10001386_pt1 | contig 47625 bp, 39 predicted proteins | sample PaiPotPPA55metaG_FD_128002 | JGI IMG/M metagenome (GOLD analysis project Ga0185299, IMG submission 128002) | Iron sulfur acid spring bacterial and archeal communities from Banff, Canada, to study Microbial Dark Matter (Phase II) - Paint Pots PPA... ... | reverse complement strand
AGGAACAAAGGGAAACTGGCGAGGACAAAAATCAGTCTCGCGGTGGTGGAGGCCAGGAGTGCTAGCCCGGCACCGACGATTCCTAGCCTGGGCACGAGAATGAGCATGAGCGGAAGGGTGAACAGCAGACCAAGGACTTGCAGCGCGGTAACTACTCCAGGGCGCTCGAGAGCCATGAAAGCTTGAGAGAGAACGAAGGTGCCGCCGGAGAGCACGACTTCGAGAACCAGGATGCGCAGTACAGTGGTAGCGACAGTGTATTCACGGCCGTAAAGCACGGAAAGAAGGTGAGGACCGAAGGAAACGATTCCCACGCCGGCCAGAGCGGTAAGAAGAGTGCTAATGCGCGCGGCGCGGCTGGTCATTTCTCGCACCACGTCCGGGGGTTGGCTTACGGCCTTGGGAAACAGCACCATCACGACGGAGGCATGAAAGGCGTTCAAGACGCGGGAGAGACTCAGGGCGACCACGTAGGTGCCCATCATTTGAGGCGCCAGGGCGCGCACGACAAGGGCCTGGTCGATGTACATAGACATGGTGCCGCAGAGGTCGATGCCATAGGCTCGAATGCCGTAGGAAAGGAGCGATCGGGCCGATTCCATGAAGGAAACGAGCGACGGCTGAAATGTGCGCCAGAGACGAACGAGCATCCACATAAACGGCGGAAGTCCCACGACGACGTAGGCGAACGCGGCGTTGACGGGTGTAAGGAGGCCGACGCGCCACAAAACGATCAGCCAAAACAGCGTGAGCGCGGGAGGAAAGACGAGCAATTTGTTAGAGGCGGTGAAATCGCCGTGGCTTTCGAGAGCGGCGCGGCCAACCATGAGCACCGCGGTCATCGGCGCGTTGAGAACAAACAGGCGGGCGAACTGAATTACTTGATGGGAATACTGGGGAATCCAGGCGTGCATGAAGATAACGCCGGCCAGGGAGCCGAGCAGGCCGGTTAAAGTGGCCAGCACGAGGGCAGCGCCCAGAAGACGGGACCGCTTCTCGGGGTTGCTGCGGAGGCGGAAAGTCAGGGCGTTGGGGAGGCCGAAGGTGAGAGCGCCGGCGAGAAAGATGGGCCAAAGAATCATGGCGGCGAGTTCACCGCGGCCGGCGGGTTGCAACGCGCGCGCGGACAGAATGCCGGTAGCGGCGTTGATGGCGATGATGAAGAACTTGGCGCCGACCGATTGCACCACCGCGGCTACCGAGCTTAGCGCGCGGGGGCGACGCGCGGCCCTTTCGGCTGGAATGCGGGCCGGGGTAACAGTCAATATTTTGGATGTTCCTGTGCTCAAATCAAATTTCCTTGCGGTCATTTTGGCCGCTGTTAATGCCGGACGAGCTGCGAGAATAGAAAATGCTTCTGGGCTACAGGGCCAGGATTACGGAACGTACTGGAGTGGGTTGAAATACATTCCGATATTCAGGATTTTTATGTAACGAGAGACTCGCTCTAACTTGTCGCGAGGAACAAATAACATGTCGCCGGACTCGAGCATGAGGTCGTGCTCGAGGTCGGAGGTCTTGCGGAGCTTTCCTAGATTTAACACTTTGATTTCCGCGGTGTCGCCATTGATCTTGCGAAACAGTAATACCTGGCTGGTTTGCGCGGAAGGCAGAAATCCGCCGGACAACAAAACGGCTTGCATGGCGGTGGTGTTGTCGCGGAGGTCAATTTTGCCGGGCTTATTTACTTCGCCAGCCACAACGATGTACGGTTGCTGGAATTGTTTCAGTACGAGATTGAGCTCTGGCGCGTTTAAACGAGCGGAGGCCTTCTCGACAATGAGATCGTGAGCCTGCGTCACGGTGAGGTCGCTTACTCTAACGTCGCCGACAAGGTTCAGGTTTATGTAGCCATCCGGGAGGACGGTGACTGTCTGATTGAACTCCGGGGTATAGCGATACTGGAGCTCGAGCACATCGCCCGCGCGCAAGGTGTACCGCGGACGATGGCGCAATTGTGGTTGCGGTTCGTCAGCGCGCACGGAGGTGAGGGCTACGAGTGCCAGAAAAACTACGCGATAAAATTGTTTCATCTTCATAACCTTCGATTCGAGTTCGAGATAAAGCTAAATGCCGATTGCTTCCATGCGACGCGACAGCCAGTCCGGTATGACGTAGGTTCTTTTGTTTAGAACGTGGCCTAATATTCTTCCTTTGGCGCCTTCAATTGTTTTTTCAGCGTAGAGAAGCTGGTCCTTCTGGGTACGGTTGGCTTCCACCACCAGAATGATTCCGTCGGCTAATGGGGACAGGCGGACCGCATCTTGGGTTTCCCGGAGAGAGGGACAGTCAATCAAGACATATCGATACTTTTGGCGGAATTTGTCGAGTGCGATGACTAGACTCTCTTGAATGCCATGCCAGTTGTCCCCGGTCGGCGAGTCCATTTGCCAAGGATTTCCGGCACTGCGTTGCTGGTTAACCTCCAGTGGATCCGCATAACCGTAGCGGTCGACGTCCATGTTTCTGCAATCGAGGGTAATGGCGCACTGTCCTCCCGTTTTGTTCAAAGCGTCTGCGAGAGCATTGGTAATGCGGCTGACGCCCGCGCCTTGGGTTGGGGAGGTCAGCACCACAACGAAGCCGCGGTTTTTGCACTCGCGGGATTGCTGGACGATCCGGAACAGCAATCCCTGGCATATCATGCGCAAGTGCGCGAGCTGCATCTCGGCGCGCTCGGTATCCATCATTTGGCCCAGCAGTGTCATACCTTGCCTCCTGCCCAAGGCTTCAAAAGAGTGTAAGAAGAGGACAGCGAAGCCTCATCGACGCTTGCCGGGTCCGGCAGCGCGGGCAAGTTGAGCCCGCCCAGCGGCTGCTTCAAAAGATGACCTTCCCATAGGGAAATACGAGGGATGGTAGCGAGCACCGGATAGCGGGACGCGCCATCGAGTTCGCGGGGAGTGGCGACCGTGCTTCTTCCGCTTTCAGCGAGATAAACCGTGCACAAGGCCAGAAACAGCGACGTTACGGCGCCCAACACTGCATTCGAAAGCGGCTTCGGGCTTACGGCAACGTAGGACAAGGTTGGCTGCTGAGCGACGGCTACGTTAATAAGCTTTTGCTCGTCCATAGCGTCTTCGATTTGAGCTTCGTCGCGCTTTTGCGAGTACAGCTCGTAGTTCTGTTTGCCTTGATTTGATTGGGCTTCTAGATTGTTGAACTGTACGGTTAACTCCTGAGTACGGCCCAGGTCCTCGCGGAGAGCCGCCAATTCCGCCACTGCGCTGGCGCGATGGGCCATGGTTTGACGGCGATTAATTTCGGTTTGCACATAGCTGGTATGAAGCTGCTGCCATGCTGGGTCCACGTCGGTGCTTTTGGCGCGCGAGGTGCTTACGGTTGCTTGTTCCAGAGCGGCTTTGGTTGTGGCAATTTGTTGGTCGAGTTCGGCAACAAACCTGTCGGTGGATTTAAAGTTAGTAAGTAATGCGGTCCGCTTATTCTGAAGCTCAACGAGCAGAGTGTTCAGAGACTGGGCGGACTGCTGATTGGGCAGCACCGTTTCCACGGTGGTCTGTCGCATGGGCAGGTCATGCAGGCGGGCAGAGCTGGCGGCCAGTCGAGCATCCAGTTCATGAAGGGAAGCATCGGTAGCTAGCAAATCCCGTTCATGCTCGGTGATTTGCTGGTTAAGAACAGTCTCCCGCTCGGGAAGGGATACGATTTGATGCTGTTGCTGGAACTCGACGAGCTTCCGGCTGGCAAGGTCCCAATCCTTGCGGATCCGTTCGGCCTCGGATTTGAAAAAATCAGACTCTCCGCTGGGTCGTTGAAGGCGGCGGTGTTCGGCGAGATAGGCGACCGACAAGCGTTCCAGTTCGGAGTGGGCCTTTTCCGGCTCATCCGCGGTCACGTTCACATGGATAATATTGGTCTTGCGGACAATTTCGGTCCCAAATCGCCGCTCGAACGCGCTGATTAATTTCTCATGCTGGCGAATGGTCAAGGGGGTTCGCTGGCTCTCGGGAACGCGAGCCCACTCCGGGTCGGCAACCGCGTCGAGGACATCGTGACTGTGGAGAATCTCCAACTCGGAATTAACCTGCGTTTCGCTGACATCGCTGGCGACGTTGGCCGAAGTGGTTCGGCCGGGAGTGATAACCACGTTGCCGCGCGTATTAAGGACCAGAAATTTCATTTCCGACGAATATTCTTTGTGTTTCAGTAGCGTTGCGAATAGCGTAGCCGCAAGAATGATCGAGGCGGTCCAGAAAAAAAGTTGCTTTTGGCGAAATAACGCTTCAACAACGGATCTGGGAGTGAGGCCACCCTTTAAAACGTTGGTTATTGCGGTTTGCATAATGTCAGTTTCCCTTTAAAACCTGCGAATAATAACGAGAACTATACTAACCTAAATAGATGATAATGATGATCATACGCGATAAAAACACCTGCGGCCGCGCAATCTTGCGAGAACGAAAGAATCACGGGTATTCCTACCTGCATTCGCCTAACGGCATCGGCCGGAAGAGCACCTTGACCTGGGTTCCGGCGCGAAGTTCGCGTTCACTTAACATCGGGGACTGGGGACTGGTCCGGTGTCACGGTATACCACCACAGATGGAAAGCAAACCACAAAAAACCAATCCAGGAGATGAATGATTTTACTCTTTGATCCAATCCCTAACACCTTTATTCCCAGTTAGATAAGATGCTTCGCGCTCGGAGCCCTAGTTACTCTTACGCGTCCGCCGACCCTGTACTTCTGGACAGTTCTTTGATTGCCACCATTAAGTAATGGTACTAGCTTTTGATTGCTCAAATGAGAAGAGCAAATCAGAAATCCGCAATGAAACCCGTGTTACCGTCGGAACGATGCTAAGTGAAAAAAAAACAAATTAATGGACTCTTCAAAGCAGTCCGGGCCGGCCATCCGAGTACTACTTTTCGACCATACTGCTGCGCTTGGTGGCGGCGAAATCGCGCTGCTGAATCTGGTCAGATGTCTAAATCCGATTGCTGTGAAACCGATCGTGGTGTTAGGGGCGGATGGCCCGCTTGTCAAACAACTGCAGCCAACGGTCGAGACCTATATACTGCCGTTGCCCTCCGATGTGAAAAACACGAAGAAAGATAAACTGGGGATCGCGACGTTATTCCGAATGCGAGAAGTTTTCGGTGCTCTAGGCTACGTTAGGCGGCTGGCGCGGTTGATTCGCAAGCACGACATTGATTTGATTCATACGAATTCGCTGAAAGCGGACATCATTGGTGGTATCGCAGGACGATTGTCACTACGACCTATTATCTGGCATGTCCGCGACCGCATCGAAGACGACTACCTACCGGGGCCGGTGGTCCCCGTATTCAGGCTCTTGTGCCGGATAATTCCAACCTACATAATCGCAAACTCCGCGGCAACGCTTCGCACAATCCGTGCTGACGATACGCCAAGCGAGAGTTCCAACGTTGGCGACACACACCACAACTGTAAAGCCATTGTGGTACATGACGGAACAGTTCTGCCAACTGCCCACGCTGCGACCAACAAAACTTCCGGGCTTTTCTACATAGGCTTAATCGGGAGAATTTCTCCCTGGAAAGGCCAGCACATTTTCTTACAAGCCGCCGCGAAAGTTTTCAAAAAATTCCCGAATGCGAGGTTTGTGATCATTGGCGCCGCGCTCTTCGGGGAAGATGAATACGACCAAGAAGTCAGGCAAATGCCACGAGGACTGGGGATTGAGGAGGTTGTGGAATTCACGGGATTTCGTAGCGACATCGCTCAAGTCATTGACGGCCTGGACATAGTTGTGCATGCATCGACCACCGGGGAGCCCTTCGGACAAGTGATCATCGAGGGGATGGCCGCCGGGAAACCCATTGTTGCGACCAACGGCGGCGGTGTGCCAGAGATTGTCGAGGACGGAAATACAGGAATTCTTGTTCCCATGGGCGATTCGCAGGCGATGGCCGACGCCGTGTGTCAACTCTTAGGCGATCCAGTCAGGGCTGGAGAAATGGGTAGGAAGGGACGGCAACGAGTTGAGAAACACTTCACAGTGGAACTAACTGCCCGCAATGTGGAGGTGGTTTATCGCAGAGTTTTAGGTCGGGGCAGCGATTGAACGCTCGCGACGAAGCTCCGCTATTTAAGCCCCCAAAAAGCCCTCGCGCTTACGTCTTTTTTTCGCAGTGAGCATGGGCATATTTATCCCAAATAAAGGCAAGCCGTAGGAATTTAGTCCTCGTTATCTTCCTTGCGATCAACGATTAACGGACACATGGCCACCACGTACAGGGAGGCCTACCTGTACCTTTTTGGGTCTTCCGACAAGTCGATTTGCCTACATGATCTCCTGTACCGTCACACCAGATAGCGAGCGTAAACACGCTGCTTGGAACTTTGGCGTGTAGGCGAATCACTCTGGAGTGGGCCCTGCGTATGATCGGACAAAGTCGGTACAGTTCGGGTAGCAATAAATTCGATGAGCGATCGGCTCCAACTCGAAATTTGATCAGCGGCAGATCTGGTTTGCATCGGGCCTGCTACACGCGGCAGATAAGTCTTAGAGCTATTTCGTTGTTAATGATGCTTTGCGTTGGGCTAGGGCTGAGTGGATGCATTGGCGTGTCTACCAAATCGTCGACGCCCTTGAGCGCAGTCAGTTTAAAAATTGCGACCGCGTCTGTGCCTGCGGGTACGGTGCAAACCAGCTACACCACGAGCCTGATTGCAGCCGGCGGTGTACCGCCTTATACATGGAGCGTGCGGAGCGGACATTTACCGATCGGGTTAATATTAAATTCATTGACCGGCACGATTGCAGGGACACCTGCTGTGGCGGGAGTTTCGTCGTTTGCAGTTAGCGCGAAGGATTCCAAAGCAGTTTCGGCATCCGCGACATTCAGCATAGCCGTGTCTCCGAAGTCTTCGGTAACGGCCACTGCGGGCGCGAGCCCTTTGCAGATTACGACTACTGCTTTGGCGGTTGGAGCGGTACAGAGCAGCTACACGGCGAGTGTGGCGGTGACGGGCGGCGTGCCTCCTTACGCGTGGAGCATTACAAGCGGGCATCTACCCACCGGGCTAACCCTCAGTTCTTCCACAGGCATCATTGCCGGAACTCCGACCTTAGCGGGAACGTACGCGTTTACGCTGGCAGTTCAAGACTCGAAGGCGGCCGCTGCATCGACAGGGTTCTCGCTCAACATTTCGACGTCTCCAGCGCCGACAATTTCTGGAGTCTCGCCGATTAGCGGCCCGATTGCCGGAGGGACGCCGGTAGCGATCGCAGGCAACAATTTCAGGACCGGCGCTATGGTTCACTTCGGCAGCGTCGTTGCTTCCTCGGCCCACGTCGTGAGCCCGACGCTGATTCAGGTGCTGTCGCCTGCGGAGCCGAGCGGAACGGTAAGCATTATCGTGCAGGCCTCCGACGGACAAAGCGCTACCGCCAGCAATGCGTTTACGTTCGACGCGCAGACCGCCTCCGGGCCCACAGAGCCGGCACAAAGCGCGGATGCGTTCGTGGACAGCGTCGGCGTGAACGTCCACCTGTCCTACACCGATACTTCGTATGCGAACTTTGCCGGAGTTCAGCAGGCACTTCAAGGCCTCGGAGTGCGGCATATACGAGACGGACTGATCGATACGGCATGGACGCCATACTATGACCGATTAAATCAACTAGGCCGAGCAGGCATTAAGTCGACATTGATTACCTCTCCCCAAGAAAGTGCAGCACTTCTTGCCGCCTATCCTGGGCGGGTCGCGGACAGCTTCGAAGCGTATGAAGCGCCGAATGAATACGACCTGAGCGGTGATCCGAACTGGGCCACGACACTCAACAGCTTTATGAAATTGCTGCACAGTGCGGTGCAGTCGAACGCCAACTCATCCCATTTTCCGATTGTTGGACCGTCGCTGACCCAAGCAGGATCGTTCGCGGACACGGTTTCTTCTGCCGGATCCTTCAACGACGCAAACCTGCACGACTATCTGGGTGGCCGAAATCCCGGTACACCAGGCTGGGGCAGCGGAGGCTACGGCAGTATTGATTGGAGTCTGGCTCTGGCAAGCGGTGCGTGGCCTTCGAAACCCGTGATTACCACAGAGACGGGTTATGTGAACGATTTGACCCAGGTGAATGGCGTACCGGAAGACGTTTCGGGCAAATACCTTCCGCGCGTTCTGCTGGAGCAGTGGATGTGCGGGATTAAGAAGACCTACATCTACGAACTGGTGGATCTGGGAAGCGGCCATGGAGCCAACAATGGGTATGGTCTGCTACATTCCGATTTTTCACCGAAGCCTGCCTATAACGCGATCAAGAACATACTGGGCTTGCTATCTGATCCTGGTCCTGCTTTCCAAGCCAGCGGCTTGAACGTCAAGCTTTCCGGCAACCTGACAAACGTTCATCACCTGCTGTTGGAAAAGCGAGATGGCACGTTTTATCTCGCAATCTGGGTGGAGCAACCGAGCTACGACGTGAATGCCAAGAAGGAATTGAACGTTGCGGCACAGCAGGTAACGGTGCAGACCGGGCAGCCGATGAGGACGAATGTTCATCGAATCGATATCAGCGGCAATATGCAGACTTCGACGCTCGGGGTTGGACAGACGCAGACGATCGAGGTAAGTGACTTGCTCACGATTTTGGAGATTTCACAGTAAGCTCTGCAGGTTAAGCCCTAGAATGTTGGAGGGCCCGCTATAATTTGAACGTAGAACTAACGGCGCGTGGCATCGATGTCGATGCAGACGACGTCGTCGACGGCTTCAGCGCGGCACGCTCCGGTCACGAGGATCTAAGTAACCACAACCAATCGCCGCGACACGCAAACTCTTCTCCTAAGAAAACTACGCGAAGCCGTATTGTTACCGAATTCATCGCGCGCGCAAGGCTTCTAGCGGTATCCGGTTTCCTTCAACATGGCCGCGAGAGTTGTGCTCACTTGGGGATTTGTCTGAGCAATGAGCCTTCAATCGCACGCAACCTCATTCGCAAAGCAGGTGCGAACGACTTGATTGGCTTCGGTCAGAAGTTAGAGTAGCTCGGAGATGGGTGCCCTGAAGCGATTTCAAATGCGCTTGGGAGCAGAGATAGTGACCTTCTTGTCTTCGGATGCTTCTGTGCGCCCGAGGATCCACAGGATCGGAAGCAGCAAGGCCAAGCCCAGCAGAAAGAACACGACGCCACCGTCTCGGTGGAGCCTTCCGAAGAGAAACGACGGATTTACGTGGAGGGAAAGGATCGTTAGCGTGGCGATGCGTACGCCGTTTTTTATAATCATGATGCACAAACTACAGAGGACGAACACGGCTTGCTTCCAAAACGATCGCAGATAAAAGTGCGCTGCAAGCAGCGCCAGAATCAAGACAGCCATGCTCGAGCGTATGCCGCTGCATTCCTGCGCAATTTCTATGGAGAATCGGCCGAGTTCGAAAATGAATCCTTGGCGAAGAAAGGGAGTGCCGGTGAGATCGAAGAGGACGGCCACCAGTTCGGCTGATCCCCTCTGAAGGAAATAGACAACGTGGGCGAGCAAGAAATCGGGAAGCGGGACCGCAAGCAGGAGGAGAAGCAGCGGGAAGCGGGCAGCGCGCGCGGCGGTTCGGCCGAAGAAGAGAACAAATCCTGCAATCCAGAAGAGAACGATTGCGAGCACGTATGCCGAGAAGCTCTGGCTTAGGCTCCAAGACGCATGTAACAGCCAGGTAGCGGTGCCAATGGCTCCGGCAGCAAGAGACAGAAGTGCCGCGCCGCGGAAATCGTACGATATGCGCCGAAAGATCGTTCGTCGCTCAACATAGATCACTCCCGCGGAGATAAACGGAATCAGGAAAATATGGGAAGCGTCGTCATTGCGAGCCGCGAAACGGATGACTCCGCTCAATGGGCGCAAAAACAAGACCAGCGATGCGACGATCCAGAAACCATACAGGAGCCAGCGGGTGGAGTTGGTTTGTGGGATTGCGCTCAACTCAACTGCTCCGGGTGATTTCCCACATGGGCATGGGCCATCCTACCCCAACCGATCGGGCGCGGAATCGGAACGGATACCCAGTGTTCCAGAACCCCAGCTCGGAGATTGGCCGCCAGCGTATTGAGGGGGCTGATCACTCGGAGAAACGAGTGGCGATGCAGCCCCGCGCGCTTCAAATGAGCGACGACCAACATGAACGTGGAAGAGATTCCCTCTGGGCTGTGATTTAAACGCCGCAACTGCTTGGAATCAAGGAGCGAAGGCGAAGTGACTTTCCACGAGACTGGGGACAGATACCCCGAAGTGTTACCATCAAGGTAAAGATATGTCGTTATTTTTCATACAGATAGACTTGTGGAAAAACTTTGGCACAATTGGACAGCAATCTTCATCACCGGCCTTCCGGACAGCTGACGGATCGGAAATGAAGCCGAATAATCTTCTTTTTTTCAACAAGTTGCGGAATATACTCGCTGCAGGGTTGTGGCAGTCTTTGTGCATAACTAGCTGTGTTAGGACAAGGGTCGCAGTGTGACTCTAATGGCGGTAGCTTGGGCCTGAAGAGATCGGCAACTATGCGCGTGGCACTAGACGGAAACCTGACCAGACCGGGACCGATATCCGGTCGTCTGCCCTGGTATGCGCTGCACGTGCGCACACGCCATGAAGTTGGCGTCTCGGCGCATTTGCGGGGAATGGGTTATGAAGATTTCCTGCCCTTGCACAAGAGTCGTACTCGTTGGTCCGATCGCGTTAAAGAGACAGAAACGCCACTTTTTCCAGGTTACTTATTCTGCCGATTTGATCCCCAAAACCGCCTGCCGATTCTGAAGACGCCCGGTGTGATCCAAGTGGTTGGCTATAGCCGGCAGCCGATTCCTGTGGAAGAAGCTGAGATTGAAGCAATTCAGGCTTTGGTCGCTTCGGGTATCCCTAGCCAGCCATGGCCGTATCTGGAGGTTGGCGATAAGGTTCGAATCGGATCGGGCCCGTTGCGTGGGCGCGAGGGGATTTTGGTGGAGTTCAAGGGCAGGCACCGGCTGATCCTATCGGTCGCGCTGCTGCAGCGCTCGGTAGCTGTAGAGATAGACGCAGCGCTGGTTACAGCCGAGGAGGAACCGTCGGCGGCCCGGTCCGAAAAAGCCTCGCTGCAACCACACCTTGTCACGGCAACTGTGTACTAACGCCAAGGGTACCAGGGCCTATCTGCCTGGCGGTATGTGCCTTCGAAGTACGCTTCCCTAGATTAAGTCTTCGCGGGTAGCGTCAATCAACGGGAAATCCGGATCCATCGTCAACCAAGGCACAATGCACGAAAACTCAACCGCCGTCTCCGAAAAACGCCTCGCGGCGAGGAAGTTGCACAGGATTGAACCCTTAACGGATCCGCGATGGGAACTTTTTGTCGAGATGCATCCCCGGGGATCGGTTTTTCATTCTCGTGCATGGCTCGAGGCACTTTGCCGCACTTACGCCTACAAACCTATCGCATACACGACGACCGCTCCGGGGAACCCTTTGCAAGACGGGGCAGTCTTCTGTCGAGTGGAAAGCAAGCTGACGGGACGGCGGCTGGTTTCACTTCCCTTTTCGGATCATTGTGACTTACTGGTGGACAAAACCGAGGATCTGCCAACGTTCGCGCACGGCTTGGAGCAGGAACTCCAGAGGGAAAGCTGGGACTACATCGAAATACGCCCGCTCCATTTAACCGAGATGGCCAATGGGCTTGGTCAATCAAGCGCCACCTACAGTTTTCACCAACTCGACCTGCGGCCGGATCTCGAGACGCTCCTAGGCAACTTCCACCGAAGCTCGACACAAAGGAAGATCCAACGGGCTCAGCGTGAAGGACTAATCTACACGGAGGGTTCGGACGAGCCGCTCCTGGATAGCTTCTATCGGCTTATGGTGATCACGCGGCAGCGGCATGGCTTACCGCCGCAGCCTAAGAGCTGGTATCGAAATCTCATGGATTGTTTCGGCAGAGATTTGAAGATTCGATTAGCTGTGAAGGATGGACGGGCTGTCTCGGGGATGCTCACGCTGCGATTCAAAGACACCTTAATCTACAAAAACGGAGGATCCGATCCCCGCTTCCACAATCTAGGGGCTATGCACTTGTTGTACTGGGAATCGATCCGGGACGCGAAGAATCTGGGATTGCGAACGTTTGACCTGGGCCGAACCGATGCGGAGCAGGCGGGTTTAATAAAGTTTAAGGACCGCTGGGGAGCCAAACAATCGACGCTGACCTATATCCGGTTTGCGGTGACGGGACACTCGAGGCATATACATATATTTGATCAAAATCGCGCGGGTTGGAAGATGCGTCTACTGAAACAAGCTTTCGCGGTAACCCCGCGGGTCCTTCTGCCTAGGATAGGAAGCTTCTTGTACAAGCATGCCGGGTAAGAAGATGTGGAAGCCAAATTGAATCGCCGATCGTCGGCAATCTCTAACAAAATGTCGAAGACGCAGGGTGAGCCTACGACTCAAGAGAACTCGAAGGCCCGGCAGCTACGTAGAAAAAGGATGCCATACAAGCGGGAACGAGTTTTCTCCTTTAGTGCACAGGTTTTCATGGAAGCCGGTTGATAGAAGAGCTAGGCCAACCCCCGGGGTGTTTGACGCCCGACCAACTTAATTAGTATCAATAACATAGCTGCCCCCGATGCAGATTTCGGCAGGTGTTCCCAAATTGGGACGGTGGTCCGAAAACTGCAAATGGTATACCGGCTTCACCTTAGGTGTCGGGAAGTTCCCCCCTGGCCCTTCGTTCCTGGATGGTTAGGAACCCATCCGAGCGATTCGAATTCTCCTGAAATATAGTCGGCCCCGACTCGATAAGCAGAGCGCACCTTCGAGGAAGGTGCATGAACCAAAGTCTGGTTTGACGTCCTTGTGTACCTAAACCCCATACAACGAGCCCATGATGCCAAAAACAGAGACCCAGACAGAAAACAAGACCGCAGCCGCACCGTCGTTACGGAATCGCCCGCTTTCGCGTAACAACGGGACTCTGCCGCGTACTGCCGCGCGACCCAATTTTAATCCGTCCAGTTTGATGCAGCGGATTTTGCCGGAAGAGCTTTTTCTGGGAATGCTTTGCTTCGAACGTAAGCGCGCGGAGCGTTCCGGGAAGAAATTCTTTCTGTTGCTGCTGAATGCCCAAGAGGCCATTGGGACCAGCCGACAAGCAACGGTGTTCAGGGGAATTGTGAAGGCGGCGGATTCAGCGCGGCGAGAGACTGATTTGGCCGGGTGGTACCGAGACGACGCGATCCTGGGAATCATATTCACGGAATTGGGAGATCTTGGCGAGGAAGTGGCGATCGGCGCGCTACTCGATAAGGTGCACAGGGCGCTTGCCGCGGAGATGGGTCCGCGAGATTTGCAGCTAGTGGAGGTTTCTTTGCATTCGTTCGCTGATGATTCCGAGGATGGGGATTCGGATACGTCGGTTAATCCGACGTTTTATCCGGATCTTCTGCATCAGAATCATGCGAAGAAACTTCCATTTCTGCTAAAGCGGGCCATGGACGTCGCAGGCAGCGCGCTTGCGATCACGGTAGCGGCCCCGGTGCTTTGCGTAATAGCCCTGCTGGTAAAGCTAACGTCGAAAGGCCCAGTGTTGTTTAAGCAAGAGCGTCTGGGGCAATTTGGCGAGAAATTTACGTTCCTCAAGTTTCGTTCGATGCATGTGAACAATGACCTGAACATCCATCAGGAATTCATGAAGCGATTGATTAACGGCGACCATGATGGATCCGGCGATCCAGATGGAAAGCCCGTTTACAAAATGAAGAACGACCCGCGAGTGACCCGTATCGGCAAGTTTCTACGCCGGACCAGCCTGGACGAACTGCCACAGTTCTTCAATGTGCTCAGGGGCGATATGTCGCTCGTCGGACCACGACCACCGCTAGCGTACGAATACGAAGAGTATGACATATGGCATCGGCGCCGCGTTCTGGAGATTAGGCCGGGTATCACGGGCTTGTGGCAAGTGCGGGGGCGTAGCCGCGTGCGATTCGACGACATGGTTCGGCTGGACTTGCAGTATGCGCGCGGGTGGTCTCTCTGGCTCGACGTGCAAATTCTCGCCGAGACACCGCGGGCGGTTTTATTCGGCGAGGGCGCGTACTAAGAACTCGATTCAAGCTGGTCGGCGGGCCGATGACGCGTTCGCAACGGTGCGACGTCCATGTTTCCACCTGTTCGACGGCGGGTGCTGTTCAGTTGCCTGCTTCGTACGCGACCCATACTGCCAAACGTTTTCCGTACAACGGTCGAGCCCGAACCGAGTGTGGACAATCGAACATGGGCCGAGATCTCCGTGGGCACTCAGGCTACGGTTGAACAAGACGCGAACCATGAAGACTAAGGTTACCAGTGAAGTCGATGTCTTACGGCCCGTACCTGCGCCACAATTTGGCGTAAACAGGGTTGCTGTACCCTTGGAACTCTCGGTTACGCCCGTCCAAGGAAAGAAGATCTGGATCGACCTCGACAACTCTCCTCACGTCCCTTTTTTTATACCGATTATCGATGAATTGAAGCAGCGGGGGTTCGAGGTCATCGTAACGGGCCGAGACATCTACCAGGTTCGAGACCTGCTGAGTTTCTTTCACCTACCCTGCGTGCTAATAGGTGGTCATTACGGAAAGCGTCGAACCCTCAAGATAATTGGAAACTGCCTGCGTGCTGCGCAGCTGGTTCCGATTGTGATGCGGTTCCGCCCCGCCATTGCGCTTTCCCACGGCTCCCGCGCGCAGGTCCTTGTCTGCAAAGCGCTCGGTGTACCGACGGTGATGATGCACGACTACGAACACAGCACGAAAACTGGGTTCGTCAGTCCGAGTTGGACGTTGATGCCCGAGATCATTCCCCATGACGCGATGAGCAAGAACCACACCTTGAGGTATCCCGGGCTGAAGGAGGATGTGTATGTTCCGCGATTTCGGCCCGATCCGTCCATCCTGGCTCTTCTGGGAATCTCCGAGGGCGAGTTCGTGGTCACGCTGCGGCCGCCGGCCACCGAAGCGCACTACCACAACCCGGAGAGCGAGACGCTTTTCATCGGGGCGGTGCAGTTTCTGTCCACAAAGCCTGGCGTACGCGCAGTCACATTACCTCGGAACGCAAAGCAGAAGGAATGGCTGCAGAAGAAATGGCCCGAACTGATCGCATCGGGGAAAATGATCATCCCCGCCCTCCCCGTAGACGGTCTGAATCTGATCTGGGCATCTGAGCTAGTCATTAGCGGTGGCGGCACGATGAATCGGGAGGCTGCCGCGCTCGGCGTCCCTGTCTACAGCATTTTCCGTGGAAAAATTGGAGCTGTCGACCGCTATCTCGCGGATCACGGGCGGATGACATTGATTCAAAGTGTTGAAGAAATTGAGACAAAGATCAAACTCGTGCGATGGAACCGGCCGAGGATGTCAGACGAACGTGCTCGTCCTGCTTTGAACAGTATCGTGAGCTATATCACCGGGATCCTCGAGGGAACATGTCCAGCAACGCGATAAGCGCCGGCCAAAGGGTGCACGTGCCCGAAACTGTACGCGGAACGGTTGACCGGTTGGTGGCGCTGTCCGTCAACGGACTCGTGCGGATGTTTGATCCAGCGGAGAAGCTTTTTTGCTTCACACTGAAGCAGACCGACCAAGGGCTGACTCGCCAAGGAATCTCTCGACGCTACACGATGATGGCCCTTATGGGGCTTCATCGCCTGGAACAGAGCGGGACGAAATCACCGATCGAGATTCAACCGGTTTTTGAAGGTCTGCTCGCGCAGACGGACTGGATTGACAATATTGGCGACCTTGGACTGCTGTTGTGGCTCTGTTCGCTTGTGTCACCTCAACGATTACAGGAACTTGAGGACCGGGTAAAAATCAAAAATGCGCTGACGCGTTTTCGCGGCGCTCGCCACGGCCACACGATGGAGCTTGCATGGCTCCTTACGGGACTCTCCCACGGGATCCTTTCAGGCGGGCCCGCGAGAACGGGAAACCGTGAACTGGCAGTGGAAATTTACCGGTTGCTGGTTCAAAACCAAGGCGACCATGGGACCTTTGGACACGCTTCGACAAACCAAAGTTTCGCTGGATTTCTGCGGGGGCGAATCGGGAGCTTCGCCGATCAAGTTTATCCCATCTACGCCCTAACGAAATTCTCGCAGGCCCTTGGAGATGAGAGAGCCCTGGAAAGAGCGCTGGATTGCAGCCTCAATATCTGCGAAGCACAAGGGGCGCTTGGGCAATGGTGGTGGCACTACGATTCATCGACCGGCGAAGTAGCGGGAAAATATCCGGTCTTTTCCGTCCACCAGCACGCGATGGGGCCGATGACCTTGTTCGCCGTCGGACAAGCGACCAATTCGGATTTTGCACCCTGGATTTATAGGGGGCTCGAGTGGATTGGCAAGAACGAACTCGGCTTTGATATGGAGGATGCTTCCGCGAACTTGGTTTGGCGGTGCGTGCATCAACCCGCTGCGGTCAAGTATTTGGGCTTGGCAAAGCAATTGTTGACAGGGCGCCACGAAACCAGTTCCCGGAAGGGCCTGGCGGTTCGTTTCGAGTGCCGCCCGTACGAGCTCGGTTGGCTGCTGTATGCGTTTGCTAACACTGAGAGGTCTCCAGTTAAGTCCGATCCCCCTTGCCCAAGACGAGATTCTCCGAAAAGCTTCTCCGGAGCATCGAGATGAAGGTGCTTATCGTGGTGGGAGCGAGACCGAATTTTATGAAGGCTGCCCCTTTACTGACTGCAATTCAAGACCACAACGAAAGAGCTATCGCAGCTTCCCGCGCGGAAAACTCGATCGCGATTGAGACGATCGATAAGGTTCTCGTCCACACCGGGCAGCACTACGATGAAGCGCTGTCCAAGTCATTCTTCGTCGATCTCGGCATGCCTGAACCAGACATTCACCTGGGAGCCGGCTCGGGTTCGCACGCGGTGCAGACAGCAGAGATCATGATGCGATTCGAAGCGGTGCTGGGCGCAGAGATGCCTGATGTGGTGGTTGTGCTGGGGGACGTGAATTCGACGCTCGCTTGCGCGCTAGTGGCTGCGAAAGTGTCGCTGGGATCTACTGGGACACGGCCATTGATCGCCCACGTCGAGGCTGGCCTTCGCTCGTTCGACCGCACGATGCCTGAGGAAGTCAACCGGATTTTGGCAGACCACCTCTCCGACCTCTTGTTTGTAACAGAGGAAAGCGGAGTCCGCAATCTTCTCAAAGAAGGAGTGCCGGAGGAGAAGATTCATTTCGTCGGCAATGGGATGATCGACTCTCTGCTAGCCTTCCAGGACAAGGCGGAGCGGTCGACGATTCTTGAAAAACTCAACCTGCGAACTCTTTCTCCGAAGCAATCCGCAAAAAATGGAATCCGCCCCTACGCGCTTTTGACCCTTCATCGTCCATCGAACGTAGACAACCGGGGCACATTTTTGAGTATTCTCGAGGGCCTTCAGGAAGTGGCGATGTCCTGCCCCGTTATTTTTTCAGCGCACCCCAGAACTTGTAAAAGTGTTGTTCAATTCGGCTTGGGACACTTTTTTCAAGAGCACAACGGAACTCAGCCGGACCATGGAATCCGGATGATCGGATCCTTAGGCTATCTGGACTTTCTTTGCCTTATGAAGCACGCGGCGATCGTAGTCACCGACTCGGGAGGTATTCAGGAGGAGACCACGTGCCTGGGAATTCCATGTGTCACGGTCCGGGAAAATACTGAACGGCCTATAACGGTGACGCACGGAACCAATGTGATCGCGGGGACGACGACGCAGAATGTGCGTGACGCCGTGAAGCTACAAATGAATCGGAAAATAAATGTACGAAGGCCCGAAAAATGGGATGGGAAAGCCGGGGAGCGGATCGTCGAGGCCGTGTTGGCCAAGTTCCAGAGCGGGAACTCGCTTGTCTTTGGGCAACGGAGTCAGGCATGCCTGCAAATCAAGAACTGAACCGAAAAAAGTTATTGGCGGTTGCGTCAGGCGGGGGCCATTGGGTCGAACTCCTGCGCTTAGGTCGTGCGTGGATCGATTGTGAAACCGTATTCGTGACGGTCAACCAGGCATACTCCGCAGACGTTCCAAACCACAGATTCTACTCGATTTGTGATGCCACGCGGGAGACGCGAATTCGATTGTTGCGGGCAACCATGAAACTGATTTGGATTATCTGCAGGGAGAGGCCTGACGTAATTATTTCCACCGGCGCCGCGCCTGGTTACATCGCGATTCGTATCGGAAAACTCGTTGGAGCAAAAACAGTATGGCTCGACAGCATAGCAAATGCTGAGGAACTTTCGATGTCCGGCACCATGGCCGGGCGATACGCGGACTTGTGGCTGACACAGTGGCCGCACTTGGCCGATGAAAATGGCCCTCATTTTAGAGGAGCGGTGCTGTGATCTTCGTTACCGTTGGAAGCGTGGACCCTTTTGATCGGCTGATTCGCGCGATGGATGAATGGGCGGGTTCCCGAGGGAGATCCGACGTGTTTGCCCAAATCGGAAGATCGCGTTATCAGCCCCGACATATGGAAGCGGTCCAATTCCTGAGTCCATCGGGGTTTCGCAAACGTATCCGCGAAGCACGCCTGATCGTGGCTCATGCCGGGACCGGATCGATCATCGCGGCAATGGAGGCTGGAACGCCGATTATTATCATGCCCAAATGTGCGCACTTAGGAGAGCACCGTAACGATCATCAAGTGGCTACCGCGAAACGGTTCGGGCAAAAACAAGGCATCATCGTCGCCAACGACGAAACGGATCTGATCGTTAAGCTTGAACAGGAAGAGGCCCACTCCGCACCGACCGTGATTCCCCAAGAGGCCTGCGCTGATTTGATATCTGCCGTCAGGAACTTCATTCTGAAAACCGGCCGGACGGAAAGCATGGAAGGGCCGAGTCTTCGATCTTTGCGAACGCGGGAGTGACAGCTATCTTTTTTTTGTTCAGCGAGAGTCGTGGACTAGATCGCCTGGAAAATCCAGTCGACAGGCAACAGTCCTCGATCCAGCGGTAGATATGAGGCTCGTTTAGTGGAGTTCTCAACCTCATTTTTTCGACGGCTCGCGGACAGTGATAACGCACAATCATTCGCAAACGGCCTTCGATCGCGTCGGTTCCGGAAATTTGAGGGAATGGTTGCTACTCTCGCGCGACCACTGAGCATTTTGGACGTAGGTGGCACGGCGGCGTTTTGGGAGTTGAGAGGATGGGCGGGCCGCACGGACGTTCAGATTGTCACTCTCAACCTGCGCATTGAAAAATCACGCCACGCCAACATTCACTCGGAGTCGGGTAACGCAACGGACCTGAGCGGCTTCGCAGAGGGAAGCTTCGACGTAGTTTTCAGCAATTCCGTGATCGAGCACCTCTTTACCCTTGAAAACCAACGACGCATGGCCGCCGAAGTTCGGCGCGTCGGCAAAACTTATTGGGTGCAAACGCCTAACTACTGGTTCCCAATGGAGCCGCACTTTCACGTCCCAGGCTGGCAGTGGATGCCGCTGGAGCTGAGAGTCTCCATAATTCGGAGGCAAAGGTGCGGGTGGCGAGGTCCATGCTCAGACCCGCGCGCGGCTCGCGAGTTGGTCCGAGAGGTGCGATTAATGACCAGAAGCGAGTTGCAAACGATCTTTCCGGGAGCAACGGTATCTCCGGAACGATTCGGCGGACTCGTAAAATCTTGGATTGTCACGGGTGGATTTCCCAAAATTTAGAGTGTGCGCCTTTTAAAAGCCTGGTACTGACCTAAATCCTGGCCTTTACCTAGCCCTTTGACCAGTATCCCTGAACCCCGCCGCGCTACTACAGTGGGGGTCCATAGGGGGAAAAGCGGTTTATGAGACGACTTGCTGCAACCGCTGTCATGCATGCGGGAAGCTCCTCCGCCACAGCAGACCGCATAGATACAAGTGGTTTTGACCTCGATAACGGCAAGGCGGCGCCAGCGACCTGGCTATGTACTGTTCGTTTGATGGGACTGATAGTTCTCCTGTTCACGACCGGCGGCATGGTTCAAGCGCAAATGCCGTCGAGTTGCGTGGTCGGCACGAACGTCTATTACATCGATAATGTGGGCGGTTCCGATTCAAACTCGCAGCCTCAAGCCAAGAACAAGGCGACGTCTTGGGCGCACCAGCCATACATGGCTAGCTTCACGGGCAGCTACTCGCACACCGTGGGTGACTGCTTCATCTTCAGGGGCGGCGACACCTGGAGGAATTCAGATACGTCGATTAATATCCAAGCCGGCGGCAATTCCAGCGTTCAGGATTACTACGGAGTGGACACAACTTGGCCGAGTTTGTGGAGTCGGCCTAAGATCGATGTCCAATCCGCTGTTACGCCTCAAAACCTCTTCAACTTTGATGCAGGCTACGTTACCGTCGACAATTTTGAAATCGTAGATATGTCTTGCGATTCATCACATTCGCAAACGGCGTGGTCTCCGAACGCAAACCACGGAATTAAAGTGACTAACAGTTACGTGCATTCCTTTCAGCCTCCCTCTGGAGGCTGTGGCGGGCACGAGATAATGGTCTACGCGAGCGGCGGCAGTCCAGCATGCGATGGACTATTCGATCACAACATCGTCAATGGATCAGACGGGAACACGGGCTACTATACCGAATCGAACCACGGCAACGATTGCTCGCCTGTGACGCACAACGTGTTTCACGACCTTTGTTCGGCGGTGAATAGCTATACTCACCTCGTAGCGTACAACCTCATTTACAACATCGGCGGCTGGGGCGGAGCTCCCCACAACTGCTCATCAACGGGGGGATTTCACCCCGACGGAATCCAAACGGATACGGATTCGGACATTCACGATAACGTGCTCTACAACATAGTGGGCGAGACCATACAACTTTCTCCACAAGGGCTGTCAGCATGGCCGGTCTCACACGTCTATAACAACGTCGTCTATCAAACGGCAGGCGATAGCAGCATTCCACCAGTAGATATTGAGGTGGGCACCGGAGGCGATCCCCCGAGCACCAACGGCGTGGTGTATATCTATAATAATACCCTGGCGTGCGACCAAGTCGGCCATCCGGGCTGCATCATGTTCTTTATTAACATTGTGGCTGCCACCATCGAAAACAATCATCAGATTAACAGCAGCGGAAGGGCTGAAATCTGCATTGGCAACCTGGCTGGCAGCGGCTGCTCATCAAAGGCTGCGAGCTTCAATTATTCTCCTTCAAGCGAGCTGTACCAGACGTTTGCAGTGGCTTCCGCGGCTGGGTACACCGCGAATCAGACTTACGCATATTCCCCCAGTTCTTCCTCAAGTCCGACGATGGGAGTAGCCAGCATAAATCTTGCATCTTCATGCAGCGGCTCCTTACCTCTCTGCGCCGATACGAGCTATGGGTCGAGCGTCGGTAGCGGGAATGTGGCCACGACCGGACGTCAATCCAATGTTCGTTCGTCAGGTTCCTGGGGGGTCGGGGCATACAATATTGGTTCGAGTGCCTCGAATCCGCCGCCGTCTCCTCCATCCGGCCTCGCAGCCATCGTTCAGTAGGCGCGGTGTTTCCGGGGCCTGAATTGGCCCCCGAGGACTTCAATCCCAACACTAAAGCGATAGCGCACGAAGTCAGGATCACTATTTAGTTTTCTTGTAGAACTCGAACCAAACAGCGATACAGCCAGGTAAAGTTTTCTCATCCAGCCGGGGGCAAATCTCTTGTAGAAGTGCGGTCTGTAGCGGTCCCGGGGAATTTGGAGAGACAACAGAAAACTCCGACGTGAGGGTTGCCGGGCGACGATTACCTCCGCTGAGGGACTAAGGGCCCAAGATTCTAGTCCAGATTGCAATGAAGAGATGAACAATCGTTTGCCGGGAATTCTCTTTATCAGCCAGGACGCGTCACTCACGGGCGCGCCAATATTTCTGTTGCGCTTCCTACAGTGGTTTCGCGAACATACCAATGTTCCTTTCCATGTCCTAATTGGAAGATGGGGAAAGTTGTTTCCGGATTTCGAGTGCCTGGGTCCAGTGGACCTATTCGAGCCAAGACCGACTCTGGCGCGCAGGATTCTACGCCGTTTGACGGGCATCAAGCCAAATAACTCCAATCATTTATCTTTGCTACGCCAAAAATTATCGGAGAGCAACATTGGCGTCATATACTCGAATACCATCGTAAACGGACATATCCTAGATTTCTTATCCTTCTTGCGTTGCCCAGTAATCTGCCACGTCCACGAATTGGAGTATGCCATTAGCAATATTGGGGCAGAGAATTTTGACCTGGTAAGGAAATACACTTCCTCGTACATAGCTGTATCCCGCGCGGTGAAGCGAAATCTTGTAGAGAACCGGGGAATTCTCGATCGCGACGTGGATGTTATTCATGGCTTTATACCAATCGGGGTAACCCCTGGCGATGTTGCGAAATCGCCGACCGACGTCCGGAAGGAATTGGGAATAGCCGCGGAATCAAAATTAGTGTGCGCGTGCGGTTCCATTGAGCCGCGAAAGGGCACCGATCTGTTTCTCCAGGTTGCACGGCGGGTTGTGGGGACCTACAACATAGCCCCAGTTCATTTCCTCTGGGTCGGCGGTGATCTTAAGCAAGTTCGCGCTATGCGTAAAGAGGCCAAATCACTCTCTCTGCAGAGTGTCGTCCATTTTGTGGGTCACAAATCAGATGTCGAGTCCTATTACAACGCCTCGGACCTTTTTTTGTTGCCTTCCAGAGAGGATCCTTTCCCCCTCGTGATGCTGGAAGCGGCCTGGCGAGGCAAAGCAATCGTTTGTTTTGACAATGCCGGAGGGGCGCCGGAGTTCGTGGGACACGATGCCGGCTTTGTGGTGCCGGCGTTCGATGTAGAAGAAATGAGCGACAGAGTGGTTACTCTTTTAAGCTCTAATGATCTTCGGGGTCGAATGGGAACGATTGCGCAGCAACGGGTAGCGAATCAGCACGACCTAAGTGAGGGCGCTGCGAAAATCGCCAGATTGATTGACGACAAGCTATTCACCACCTTTGAGAACCAGCAAAAAGTGCGCTCCTAGTTCCGAGTATCAGGCATCGTACCTGGATTTGTTGCCATTTCGGATCACCGCACTTCACATTAGCCTCGTGAGGCCACAATCAAATTGCAATTAGAATCTATTACCGTTCAACAAGGAAACGCGGCCGCCCCACGAGGCAGCGTGAGTCGGCGCTTTTTCAGTAACACGCTGGTGAACTACGCCGGACAGGGCTTTATTTTGCTGCTGACGTTCGTCACCGCGCCCTACACCGTCCATCACCTCGGGCCAGAGCTCTTCGGGATTCTGGCCCTAGTCCAAGTGACCGCCGGATTCGCCGGCTTGCTTAACCTTGGGATCGGCCGAGCGCTTACCAAGTATGTTTCTGAGCTCTTTTGGAAGGGCGATCTCAAGGAGATCAATCGGCTGTTCCAGACGGCGTGGGCCACTTGCATGATGGCCGGCCTGACTGGACTCGTTATTCTCATCGGACCCAAGGCGACAATTGGCCGGCTCTTTTTTCGCGGTGGACCAGAGGTCAGTGGAGTCGTCGATTTTGCAATTTATGTCGCCGCCCTTGGCCTGTTTACCTCGATGCTTCTCGAAGCCGTCTCCGGGCTGCCGTCCGCTTTGCAACGATTTGATATCTTCAACTCTGTGAACGTTCTCTCAGGCACGGTGAAATGCATTGGACCCGTGATCGTCCTTGCGCTGGGATTTTCCGTGCGGGCCGTCTTGATCGTGGTTTTGGCCTCGAACATCCTCGCCGTGGTGGCCTTTGGCATTATCAGCCGCAATTTGATACCGGGATTGAGCCTGTGGCCGAAATTCTCCTGGCCCGCATTCAAGAAGCTATTCTCCTTTTCCCTGCCGCTGCTGTTATCGGCCCTATTCGCCTTGATCGTGGCGCGCGTGGACCGATTCATCCTGGCGTACTATATGCCGCTCGCCGCGGTTGCCTTTTATACGCTGCCTTACACAATCTCCGAAAAGGCGTCCATTGGCGTAGTGAACATCACCTCCGTGGTATTTCCGTTCACAAGCGAACTGCACTCGATGGGACACCACGACAAAGTGCACGAGCTTTATGTGCGATCCACGAAAATCCTGATGCTGATGACGACGCCGATCACCGCGATCTTGCTAGCGCTACCTGGACCCATTCTTCGATACTGGCTCGGTCCGGAATACGCGGCGCAAGGAGCGGTGACGCTGAGCCTGCTAGGGGCCGCGACCATGCTGACCGCGATGAGCGCGGTCCCCACGGTTACTTGCCTGGGTGTGGGGGAAGCCTGGATGCCAGCGGCGTTTGCGTTCGCGTCGTCACTCATTAATCTTGTAGCTAACTTTCTGCTGATTCCCCGTTATGGAATCAACGGAGCTGCGTTCGCGTCCCTGCTCCCGCAGGCTCTGGTGGTGCCGGTGTTCTTGTACGTAGTGAGTCGGATGATCAAATTCCCGATTCGTGAACTTTTGTTTCACGGTCTGTTGCGGCCGCTACTTTGTGCCGCTGTCCAACTCGCGTTTCTACTCGCATTTCGCCGATACGTGAGGAGTTTGTTAAGTCTGGGCGTCCTGTGCGTTCTATCTCTGTGCCTGTACGGAATACTCTCGCTTTCCATAGCAATCACTCAAGAGGAGAGAAGCGCAGTTTTCCGAAGACCGGCCCTCGAAGAATCCTGAAGCGGCGCCCGTTTACCTTTAATAACTAGCAGAATGTACCGAGGTTCAATTCTTGCGTCCCGATAACATCAACTTTGGCGGAGGCCCCACAGAAAGCTTTTTCAGCCCGCTAGTACTGGCAATAGTCATCGTTGCGGGGCTACTCATCTGCTTTGGATCGAGGCGACGAGCCCTCCTGGCATTCTTGTCGGCAGCGATCCTGATTCCAATGGATCAAGTTCTAGTGATCAGTGGCCTGCATTTCCCAATGATCCGCGTCCTCGTCGTTTTCGGCGCCATTCGAATTCTGAAGGAGAAACTATCGGGGAAGGCCCAGGTCTTCAGCGGAGGAATGAATTGGATGGATAAATGGTCCATCGTGCTAGCTGTTTTTACAGCTATCAACGGCACTCTGCTCTGGCAGACCTCCGGCTACATAGTGTTCGCACTAGGTAATCTTTATTCGGCCAGCGGAATTTATTTTACCTTGCGTTTCTTGATACGAGATGAAGACGACGTGAGGCAAGCGCTGCGGACCCTGGCATTCGTGATGGCGGGGGTGGCGGTTATCATGGTATCTGAGCACCTCGTCGGCCGGAATCTTTACTACAGCCTGCTCGGTGGGGCTCGCGCGACTGATTTTGGAGCGAGCCTCACTGTGCGAGACGGAAAACTTCGCGCGACGGGTGTCTTTGCTCACCCTATTCTGGCAGGATCATTCGGGGGGTTCTGCTTTCCGCTATTTGTAGGCCTGTGGTGGAGAGGCTTCAAGAAGGATCGTAAATTCGCCGTTCTAGGAATGGCCGCTGCGCTGATTCCTCCGATCGCAGCAAACTCAAGCACCGCCCTTTTCGGATTCATCAGCGCTATTGTTGGACTGAGCTTTTGGGTGCTTCGCCGCCGGATGCAGATTATTCGGTGGGGGGTCGCTATTTTGCTGGTGTCCTTGCATATGGTGATGAAGGCGCCGGTGTGGGAATTGATCAATCGGGTCGATCTGACGGGGAGTTCCTCCAGCTATCACCGCTTCCAACTGGTGAACCAGTGCATCCTTCATTTTAAGGACTGGTGGCTGATCGGAACAAAGAACTATGGGGATTGGGGGTGGGAAATGTGGGACCTCTCCAATTCCTACGTCGGGACCGCCGATACGGTGGGACTCATTCCGCTGATCGCGTTTATTGCCATACTGGTCGTGGCCTACCGGTATGTTGGCATCGCGCGAAAAGCATTCGAAGGCGATAAGGCAAAGGAGTTGTTCGCCTGGGCTTTTGGGGCGTCTTTGTTTGCCAACACAATTGCGTTCATGGGAATTGGCTATTTCGACCAGACGGTAGTCGCCTGGTATTGTGTGCTGGCGATGGTTGCCGCGATCATTTTGCCGGCGCGCGTGCCCTCACGCGTCGAAGACTCCGCACTTTCGATGACACCGAACGCTCCAGCAGTCAGCCCATTTCTGGCAAGGAACGTGGACCGAATGGAAAAATATGCAACGCCAAGGCAACGGCTATAATCGACAGAGCTGAGTTCATCTTTTCGCTGCTGGGTGAGCTGCGCCTAACCGAAAGAAGCGTTGGAATCGAAGGCTGAGATGGGAATGAAACTATCTATCGTCATATTGACATGGAACGACCTGAAAGTCGTCAGCGACTGCCTCGCGTCAATTTACACGCGGACGCACTCGACGCGATTCGAGGTTATCGTCTCGGACAATGGATCTACCGACGGGTCAATGGAATTCATCCGCAAGGAATTTCCGAGGGTGCGGCTGATCGAAAACGGACGCAATCTGCGGTTCGCAAAGGGTAACAACGTTGGTATTCAAGCGAGCCAGGGAGAGTATGTCCTCATCCTGAACCCGGACACGATCATTCATGACGGTGCGCTGGATGGAGTGATTGATTTTGCTGACAAACGCCCGGAGGCAGGCGCGTTCGGATGCCGTGTTCTAAATGCCGATGGCACGTATCAGGGATGCATTTGGCCGTTTCCCACGGTTCGATCGGAATGGTTGCGTGCTCTCGGTATTGGCCAATGGCTGGGATTCATTTCCGAGGCATTCCATCCTGGTGCGTATATTCGATGGAAGGGCGACACGGAACGCACGGTCGGATGGCCGGCCGGATGTTTCCTTCTTGTCCGAGGAGAATTGCTTAAGCGGTTGGGCGGCTTTGACGAGCAGTTTTTCTATTGCTATGAAGACACGGATCTTTGCCGAAGAATCTGGGATGCAGGACATCCCATCCTCTACACGCCAGATGTGAGCATCACACATTTGGGCGGGCAGTCTACAAATAAGAAGTTTCCGCCGATTGGATTTGCAATGGATTTGCACTTTACTCGCTATCTCTATTTTTACAAGTATGGTGGCCCTAGAGCTGCGCGGGGTGCGCGACGAGCTATGTTGGCATTGTTATTTACCCGGTTGCTGGCTGGCGGGCTAGTCCAAATTGTAAGACCAACTGAAGCAAGGAAAGCAAATCAGGAACTTCTCCGCACGTTGTTTGATTGGAATTACCGGGTTGACCCCGTCCGTCTGGCCGAAACGGGCGAAGAACCCGAACTGGACATAAAAGTCCTGAACCGTGTAGTGGAACGGTAGAGATCTAGTCATCAAATGAAATGGCAGAGCCTAGGAACTGCTGCTCGACCGAAAGTCCGACGTCTTTCCGGTGCATACATCGAGGCGACTTCGTAGACAACCATGGATATCAAGCTTGAGTCGAGGTCATTGAGAGATGTGGCGGTCCTGGTTCCAGATGTTTTTCAGGACAGCCGCGGTTTTTTCATGGAGACTTTTCGAGAGGATCAATTCAAGGCTCTCGGATTACCGTATCAATTTGTGCAGGACAACCATTCGCGCTCGGCACGCGGTGTGGTGCGCGGGTTACACTTTCAGTGGGAACCTCCCATGGGCAAACTAATGCGAGTGACGCTGGGGAGCGCGTTCCTAGTCGCCGTCGATATCCGCAAAGGCTCGCCAACACTAGGTAAGTGGGTCGGAGTGGAGGCTTCCGCGGAAAATCGCCGCCAAGTCTGGGCGCCGGCAGGGTTCGCAAGAGGCTTTTGCGTGCTGTCGGAATTCGCCGAGATTCAATACAAAACCACTGGTCTTTATAACAACAGAGGCGAATCCGGGATCCTGTGGAATGACTCCGCGATTGGAGTTGAGTGGCCCTTGCCGGCTGCAGACGTCCAGTTGTCCGAGAAAGACAAGAAAGCCCAGACTTTGGCGCAGTGGCTCGCTTCGCCTGATTCCGAGAATTTCAAGTACGAGTCGAGTTCCTAATCCACCTACGGAGTGAAACTATGAAAATCCTGATCGCCGGGGGCGCTGGTTACGTCGGCAACGTTCTGATTCCGAGATTGCTCGATCGAGGCTACAAGGTTGACGTGGTCGACCTCTTCTGGTTTGGCAACAACTTACCACCGCAAGTCGGTATCTTGCGAAAAGACATCTTCCACTTGTCGGTGGAGGATCTGGAGGCCTACGATCAGGTAATCTTCCTCGCCGGACTTTCCAACGATCCAATGGCCGAATTTTCGCCGAGCAAGAACTTCATTTTTAACGCGGCCGCTCCGGCCTACCTCGCCTATACGGCCAAGAAGGCCAAGGTCAAGAGGTATATTTACGCTTCGTCATGCTCCGTCTATGGATACACGGAAGATGAATTGTTCGACGAGACTCGGCCAGTCAGTTCGAACTATCCCTATGGCATCTCCAAGTTACAAGGCGAGCAGGCCGCCATGCAGCTCGCGGACGATAATTTTTCGGTCATCGCCCTTCGCAAAGGCACGATCTCAGGTTACAGCCCACGAATGCGTTTTGACCTGATCATCAATACGATGTTCAAGAATGCCGTCCGCGAACACTCGATCACCGTAAATAATCCTTCGATTTGGCGGCCGATTCTTAGCATTGAAGATGCGGCTACCGCTTATACTCGAGCTATCGAGGCGAATTATAAGCTGTCCGGGATTTTCAACGTTGCATCTGGTAACTACACCGTTGGTGAAGTCGCCGACTTGGTGAGAAGCGCGGTGGAAGAGCGCCTGACCATCAAGGTCAATCTTCACATCAAGCACATCCAGGATTTCCGCAATTACAAAGTCAGCACAGCGAAGGCGAGCAACGTTTTGAGCTTCCATGCGACGGGTGATGTGAAATCGATCGTCGGAAGCCTCGTCGATAACATGGACAAATTCAAGGACTGGGACAACCCGCTCTATTCCAATATTCAGTCACTGAAGAAACTTGAAGCCGCCATCGAGGTTCACTCACTAGCAGGCGCGCTCGACCGATGAAGATCGCTGTTGTCGGTGCAGATGGTCAGCTTGGCGTCGATGTCGTGAATGCCTTTGCCCGCAATGGCGACGAGGTGAGTTCCCTTACCCATTCGGACATCGAGCTTTCCGACATCGACTCCGTGTCAAAGCGCTTGAAGGAGTTGCGTCCCAACGTGGTCGTGAATACTGCGGCCATGCATCACGTCGAGAACTGCGAGCGCGAGCCGCAAAAAGCGTTCGCAGTCAACGGTCTCGGCGCCAGAAACCTTTCATTGGTTTCGCGCGAAATCGACGCGATTCTCATGCATGTCAGCACCGACTATGTGTTCGACGGCGCCAAGCAGAGTCCCTATGAGGAAACGGATGCCCCGCGGCCTCTTAATGTGTATGGCAACACAAAATTATCCGGCGAGCATTTCGTTCGCGGCACCTCCGACAAACACTTCGTGCTCCGCACATCCGCCATCTACGGTAAAAGTCCGTGCCGCGCGAAAGGCGGGCTGAACTTTGTGGAGCTGATGCTGAAGCTTGCGAGGGAGAGAGGCAAGGTACGAGTAGTGGACAGTGAGTTCGTCTCGCCAACTCGAACGACGGAAATTGCGCAGGAAATGGTAGCACTCAGCCGGTCCGATTCTTATGGGCTCTATCACGCGACCGCTGAGGGATCATGCTCCTGGTACGCATTTGCAAAAGAAATATTCCGCTTAACCAACATCGCGGTAACGCTCGAAGTCGCGGCGCCAAACGAATTTCCCGCGAAGGTACCGCGCCCAATGTACTCGGTGCTTGAGAATCGAGCGTTGAAGAACCGCGGCTTGAACGTCTTCAGGCCTTGGCAGGAAGGTCTACGCGGGTATCTCGCCTAACCTGAAAGGCTCACAGATTGCCCTATGGCCCGCCTAACTGAAGTGCCTGACAAATTGGTCGTCGCGTCGAAAGAGCCGCGTCAGGGGCCGCCCGAATACTGCCTCATGACCGCTGCCTATAATGAGGAAGCCAACATCGCAAGGACGATTGAATCCGTGCTCGCGCAAAGCTTGCGACCCAAACGCTGGGTCATCATCAGCGACGGCTCGGTTGACAAAACGGACGAGATCATCAAAGCCTATGCAGGAAAACACGATTTCATCCGCTTCGTGAGGATGACAAGAGCTCCAGGTAGGAGTTTTGGCCGCAAGGTCATAGCGTTACAGAACGGCAGCAAGCTGCTGGAGGATGTGCAATTTGATTTGATCGGGAACCTGGATGCCGATGTATCCATCCCGCCCACCTACTTTGAGGAACTGCTGGAGCACTTCACGAAAAACCCCGGGCTAGGTATTGCGGGCGGCTTCGTATGCGATGAAGCGGGCGGAAGGTTCCAAAGCCGCAGTTCGAACAGAGTGTACTCCGTGGCTCACGCGGGCCAGTTGGTTCGCCTTGAGTGCTACCAAGCAATCGGAGGGTATGCAGTGCTCGAGTATGGAGGAGAAGATTGGCACGCACAGACCGCTGCAAAGATGAAAGGATGGACAGTTGAATCCGTTCCCGAGTTGAAGATCTTCCATCACCGGCCCACCGGAACGGGCGACAACCTTATACGACATAAATTTCGTCAGGGCAGGATGGCCTACGGACTGGGAAGTTACGCCCAGTTTGAGTTGTTGAAGTGTATCGAACGCCTGCCGGAGCGTCCGTTTTTCATCGGCAGCATGGCCAGGCTGCTGGGTTTTTCGTGGTCCTGGTTTCGAGGTGATCAAAGACCCGTGTCCCAGGAATTCGTCGTCTTTCTACGGACCGAACAGAAGCAGAAGATTAAGTCGATGGTGCGCGGCTCGCGTCGGTCATCGAGCCTTAACATTGTTCGCTAGAATTCACAGCTGAGTCGCAGGCAGTAGGTGGCCTTGCTATGCTGGGCGAGCGCGATAGAAAACGCGGCACTTGGCCATGAGGGAGTAAATCCTGGAACAAATTAAGAGAATCGTGAAATTTGCGATCAGCGCCCTTTTCTACGTCGGCTCTACTACGTTGAAGCGTATGCGCGCCATGGTACACTCCGACGTTCCGGGCACATGCGTGGTCCTCTGCTACCATTCGGTATCCGCTGAGGACCGTGCGCGCTTCTCGTCCCATATGGACGAGGTACGTCGATGGACCATTCCGATTCCTGCGGACAACCGCCAAGCTCTTATCCTGGGTAAACGCTACAGCGTGATCACCATTGACGACGGATTTCAGTGCGCCATCGAAAATGCAATACCGGAGCTAGTGCAGCGAAATATTCCTGTAACCATATTCGTTTCTCCCGATCTCTTCGGTACGACACCAAAATGGATGACTTCTGACGGCGAAGAACTTAGTGGTGAACGCGTGGTCTCAGCCGAAAAGCTGAGGAAATGCGCGTCCGACCTTGTGACGATTGGATCGCACACTCTGACCCATCCGTGGTTACCATCGTTAGCCGAGGGAGATGCACACACCGAGCTATTCGAGTCGCGCGAAAAACTGCGCACATTGTTGAACAAGGATGCTGAACTTCTTAGCTTTCCATACGGTGCATCAACTGAACGAATTGTCAAACAGTGTCGAGACATCGGCTATCGAAGGGTTTTTACAACTACACCGACACTGGCTTTTTCAGACCCAGAAGAGTTCGTCACCGGCCGGTTGAGAGTAGACCCAAGTGATTGGCCTCTTGAATTCCGGCTGAAACTGCTCGGCGCGTACCGTTGGTTGCCGACAGCGTTCGAGTGGAAGAAAAAACTCCAGCGGCGAGGATTGATGCATCAACCGCGCCCCGAAGCGCTCCGGAAAAGCGAGGTTTGAACTGTTACGTATACTGAGAGGGCTGAAAACGCCTGAAAACGCATCAAGGATATGGTCGTTCAAAATGATCGGTGACACTCGGTAAAGTGTCAGGACGAGAGCAATCAGGTACGGGAAAGCATCCTTTCATGAGCAACACTAGTTTCAAAAATCTACAGTGGCTTCCAACACCTGTGGCGGACTATACGTCGCGCTGCAAAGCGTTGTTTGACGCCAGCACAGGAATCGGCCGCGAGATCCAATCGCTGGCGACCAGCGCACTTGACCAGAATCAGCTCACGCGGCTGGCGAACACGATTAACAAATTGCGCTCCGACGGCGCTGACCTGAAGCCTCTTGTGCCCTTTCGCCTAGGCCTCTTGAGCAATTCCACTATCGATTTCATTGTTCCGGCTCTTGTCGCCAGTGCAGCTCGCCACGGAATCTCGCTCGAGGTGATCACCGGCGGTTACGACCAGGTCCTGCAGGATGCACTGACCCCGGACTCGCTCGTCAATCGCTCCACCCCAGATGCCGTCCTGCTAGCGATTGATTATCGCGGTCTTCCAATCAGAGGCGCTGGTGGAAGTGCGGAAGCAGGCGCCGGAGCTGTCAACGCGTCAATCGGATATTTGCAGTGCGTCAGAGAAGCCGTCAAACGAAACAGTAAGGCGCTATGCGTTTTTCAAACCGTCAGTGCCCCGCCTGAGACGCTTTTCGGCAATATGGACGGAGTTCATCCTGGTTCTCTGCGTCGCATCATTGATGGCGTCAACACCGGCATAGGTGAAATCGTCCGGGGCTCGACCGATGTTGTGATTGATGTTGCGCACATCGCTTCGACAGTCGGTCTTGGCGACTGGCACTCACCCAATGAGTGGAATGCCGCGAAGATGCCTTTCTCGAATGCGTTCATTCCTCTATATGCCGACCACGTTTGTAGAGCCATCGCGGCGATCCGTGGAAAAAGCCGGCGCTGCCTGATTTTGGACTTGGACAATACTCTTTGGGGCGGCGTGATCGGCGACGACGGTTTAGAGGGCATCCGGATCGGTCAGGGTGATCCGGCAGGCGAGGCTCACTTAAGCTTGCAGCGTTTGGCTCTAGACTTGCGTTCACGGGGAATCGTGCTCGCAGTTTGCTCGAAAAATGAGGATGAAATAGCTCGCAGGGCCTTCCGAGAACATCCGGAGATGTTGCTGAAGGAAAATCACGTCGCGGTCTTTCAAGCAAATTGGAATGACAAAGCCACAAACATAAAGGCCATCGCGCAGGAGCTTTCGCTCGGCTTGGAGTCCATGGTTTTTCTGGACGACAACCCCGCTGAGAGGCAACTGATCCGCCAGATGCTGCCGGAAGTTGCCGTGCCCGAATTGCCGTCGGATCCAGCGGCGTTTTCGCGAACTCTTGCCGCCGCAGGCTACTTTGAAGCAGTTGTCTTTTCCGAAGATGACCTTCGCCGCGCCGACTTCTATCAAGACAACGCGCGTCGAGTGAGCCTCCAAAAACAGGCGGGCGATCTGGAATCCTACCTGGCCTCCTTGGCAATGGAAATTACGTTCCAGCCCTTCGATGAGACCGGACGCGCGAGAATTGCCCAGCTCATAAACAAATCCAATCAGTTCAACCTGACAACCAAGCGTTACACCGAAGCGCAAGTCGCCGCCATGCAGCACGACCCTTCGTATTTTACTTTGCAGGTGCGGTTGTCTGACGCATTCGGCGACAACGGCATGATCAGCGTTGTCATTTGCCGCCGCGCCACTGAAGACGTCTGGGAAATCGACACTTGGCTGATGAGCTGCCGCGTGCTGGGCAGGCGTGTCGAAAATATGGTCCTCAAGAAGATATTGGATCAGGCCAAAAAGGACGGTATTCGCAAACTCCTTGGAACGTACACTCCTACCGATCGAAATAAACTCGTACAGGAACACTACCCGAAGCTTGGTTTTCACTTGGTCGAGACCGAAAACCAGATCTCCACCTACGAACTCGATGTGGACGGCGCCGTCGTAGAAGCCGGGCCGATGACCGTAAAGCACATCGGGTTCGATTCCGTGCAAACAAAAGGTCGCGCTCTCGAGATCGCTAGCCAACCCGCAAAGAAAGAGCCCGCAACCCCGGCACTCCAGACTCAGCGGACTCACCCCACTCCATCCGTCAATGCGAGTGAAGTCGAATCGGAGCTTATCCGCATTTGGGAGGAAGTACTCGATCGCGAGAATATTACCACTCAAGACGATTTCTTTGAGGTAGGAGGCGATTCGATCCTCGCGATTCGCCTGATGATCGAAATTGAAAAAACATTTCATCGCCGCTTCGAGATCTCAAGACTCGCCTCGCACCCAACCATTCAGGCACTTGCACGAGAGCTCGGGGCGTCAAACAGCGGCGATCGGGCTGCCCTGACGAGTGCAGTTGAAGCCGAGCTTGTCCGGATCTGGGAAGAAGTCCTCGATCGCGAAAACATTGGCTTGCGCGACGATTTCTTTGAAATCGGCGGCGATTCTATCCTCGCCATCCGGCTCATGATTGAAATCGAGAAAACATTCCATCGCAGGTTTGAGATCTCGAAACTCGCGTCAAATCCCACCATTGAATCCTTTGCGCGGGAGCTTAAAAACGCAAAGAACGACGAAGCTCAGCCGGTTCACATCGTACCTATGCGGCCTCAAGGGGACAGGACGCCGCTATTTTGTATGCACTGCGGTACAGGACACGTGTTGCGCTACCGCGCGCTGGTGTCCCTTCTGGAATCTGACGTCCCGGTCTATGGTGTTCGCGCTCCGGAACTTCGAGAGATGAAAAATCCCCCGACTGTGGAAGATCTCGCGGACCTCTACTTACAGGATATCCGGAAGGTTCAGCCTCATGGCCCCTATCAATTGTTTGGTTTCTGTTTTGGAGGCACAGTCGCCTTTGAAGTTGCCCGCCGATTAACGGAAATGGGCGAAACCGTCTCGCTTCTTGCGCTGGTGCAGAGTGTAAACTCAGCTCACTACCGCAAATTGCCGGCCCTCGAATCACTGAAATATCGCTCCAGTTATGTCTCCGACCGGTTTGCGAAGTACGGTCGCAGATTTTTCAGGGGTGAATGGAAAGAATTCTACACAGGCGTGCGCGACATCATTTCATGGCAGAAGAAGAAACAGGAATGGGCTTCTTCACGAAATGGTTCGGCGACGGCCCACGTTTCAGATTCTAAGGACATCTATGACAATATCGCCATCCTAGCCACCATCGGAGAGGGTTTCGATCCGAAGCCCTATGGGGGAAAGATCCACTTAATCCGCGCCAAAGAACAGGCAGGCGAGTTGCAAAATGACATGATCTTCGGATGGCAAGGGATCGCGCGAGGTGGAGTAGAAGTACGCACTTTGCCCGGCAATCACTATACCATTCTAGAAAAGCCATTCGTCGCGGAGGTCGCGCGTCAGCTTGAAGAATGGTTGGCCAAAGTTGAAGTTCACGTATGACGACGCATACATGTCTGGCCGGCCACGCGTAGATGATAACGCTGGCGGGATTATTGCTCGCGACGTGGCTCTGCGTAGGATTCGTCGCAGCAGTCGTCTCGCTGCCTGGCACCTTAGAATTATTTTGCTTGACGATTGCTGCTCTTCTACCTGTCCGCCCGAAAGCCTTCGGCCGGAAAAATCGATTCCAGCGCCTGGCAGTCGTTGTGCCGGCTCACAATGAGGAAGCAGGTGTCGGTGCTTGCATAGCTAGTCTGCGGCAGGCCGAGCCGGGAGACTTTAGCATCGAGATCGTCGTTGTTGCGGATAATTGTGACGATCGAACCGCGGATGTCGCCGCCGAATCTGGCGCCCGTGTTCTAGTGCGACGTGACGCAAACCTGCGCGGCAAAGGCTTTGCCCTGGATTTTGCTTTCACAAAGCTTCTCAAGGAGGGCGTTGGCGCCTTTCTGGTCGTCGATGCCGATTCCGAAGTTGCAACAAACTGTGTCCGAGAAGCGGGAATGATGTTGCAAGCGGGTGCAGAAGCAGTGCAATGCCGCTACCTAGTGAAGAACCCAACTGAGTCTATTCGCACCAGATTGATGAATGTTGCCTTCCTCGCTTTCAATGTCACGAGACCACGCGGCAGAGATCACTTGGGGCTATCCTGCGGGATCTACGGTAATGGTTTCGGAATGCGGCGAGAGACACTTGAGCAAGTGCCTTACCTCGCCCCATCGGTAGTGGAAGATCTGGAGTACCATTTGTGCCTCATCCAGGCGAATAAACGCGTTCACTTTGTGGACCGGGCTGTCGTTCGCGGTGTGATGCCGTCGGCAGGAAAAGGCGTCGAAACTCAACGTTCCCGCTGGGAAGGAGGCCGATTCCGGCTCCTGCGTGAAAGAACCCCCGGTCTCTTTCGCGACGTCATGCGAGGCAATCTGCGCGCTGTCGAGCCGTTGTTCGATTTGTGGCTGTTGCCTCTAGCTTTTCACGTCACGGTATTAATTGTGGCAGCGTCATCTCCATGGCCCCTCTCGCGGGCTGTGGGACTTATGGGTCTCACAGTCGTCGCCATTCACTTGCTCGCCGCGATCGTCGTCGGAGGCGGAAACTGGCGAGACATCGCGTCGCTTCTCGCCGCCCCGTTTTATGTGATTTGGAAGTTGCTGCTAATCCCAACTCTCGTACGGAGCTCCAAAAGTGATTCCACTTGGATCCGTACGGAAAGAAATGATCATCGCAAGCCGAATGGGTGAGCGCTTGCTTGACTGTGCGCCTTTGTCGCCTTCTTTGAGCCGCGACGCGAGACGGGTGTTGCGTTCTGCGTCACAGACCGATCGCCTCAGTCTTACGCTCCGGTTAGAATTATAAACACTCTCACAAAAGGTGAGACTTTTCGAAATGGCCTTCATCAGGATGAAGGACGGACCGAAACATGGCTGAACAACTGCCCGATGTAACCTTCGTTGTCAACAAAAGTGGTGACTCCGCCATTTTCGAGAGGAATTTCGCCGCGTCTCCTTGTCTCAAAGGAATCCGACCTGATCGAATCATTGTTCAGGAAGGATTTCCGTCAGCTTCTATTGGTTACAACGACGCAATAGAGAAGGCCAAGACGGATCTCATTGTATTTGCGCACCAAGATGTATATTTCCCGCGAGATTGGCTCGCAGACCTGGATCGATCCTTAAAAATACTTGAGGAGGTGAATCCAGATTGGGGGGTGCTCGGTTGTTCCGGGGTCAACAACCGCGGGCTATTCGCCGCATATCTTTACTCAGTTGGCCTAGGCATCCTCGGCAAACCCTTCGTGCAACCGGTCGCCATCGATACCTTGGATGAATTTATACTCATTCTGCGCAAATCCTCAAGCTTGCGATTTGATCCAAACCTTCCACACTTCCATTTCTATGGCACCGATATTTGCATGTCTGCCCGGAAGGCCAAAAAGAATTGCTATGCCATTTCCGCATTTTCAATTCATAACACCAGTTTCGGACCCTTGGCCCCTGATTTTTTCCGATGCTACTGGCCGGTTAGAAAGAAATGGATGGAGTATTTGCCAATTCAAACGACATGCATACGAATTACCCGCTGGAACGAGGATTTGATAATTCGCCGTTTCAAGGATACCTGCTTCAAACTCTTGGGAAGAGATATGGTTCTTCGCCCCCGGCTTGAGGACCCTCGTGCCGTGTTACAGAACTGTGCAGAACCATCCCTTCAGTAGCAGTAAGATGCAGTGAAATTTATGGAACTTTTCGTATCTAAATGCACCCTCCAATCAAAGAATCTTTCGGCGACCAGTCGATGAGCTCCTCAACACCAAGTACCTTCACGTTTTCCTCGGAACTTCAGACCGAATTTGCAAGACTCTCCGGCGATCAGAACCCCATGCACATGAATTCGGTGGTTGCCCGGCGTACGCAATCTGGGAGACCGGTTGTCCACGGAATGCATACGGTACTCCGATCTCTGGAGGGTTTCGCGGCATCGTCGTCAGACCTACCTTTTCCATCAAAGCTGACGGTACGATTCCCGGCACCGGTCTATCTGGACGATGCTATCGAGATTTTCCGGATGGACTCCGCGGCCGGTCAGTTGCGCTTGCAAGCACGTGTTGACGGTACGACGACTGCAGATTTGCGCATGGTCCTCAGCGAAGCCGGTGGACCCTACAGTCTCGCCGGGGAATGCCCAGTGGACGATCAGACCCTATGCCGCGAACTTTCACTAGCAGAAATGGCCGATCGCTCGGGAACGGTTCGCCTCGCAACCACGCTGCAAGAATCGAAGACGCACTTCCCGCACACAGCAAAATGGCTAGGGAGCGAAAGACTGGGAGCACTCTTATGCCTCTCGCGGCTCGTCGGCATGGAGTGCCCTGGACTGCATTCGCTTTTTGCGGGTTTTACAATCGAGTTTTCTCGCGAGACCACACCGTCGTCATTGCAATATCACGTGGCGGGCGCCGATCAATACTTTCGACTACTCAAAATTGAAGTTCACGGACTTGGCGTGCGCGGGAGTGTTGAGGCTTTCGCTCGATATCCACCTATCATACAGCCGCCGATCAGCGAGTTAGCAGCATTGGTCAAACGAAGTGAATTCGCTGGTCAACACGTTCTGGTCGTTGGGGGATCGCGCGGCTTAGGAGAGCTAACCGCGAAGTTGATTGCCGCTGGTGGAGGCCATCCGATCATCACCTATGCGGTTGGACGAGATGATGCCGAGCGAATCAGTGCCGAGATTAAGAAGTGGGGCGGCAACTGTGAAGTCCTGAGCTATGACGTGCGGTCGCCAGCATCACGACAGGTTAAATCGCTGGCAAAACCAATTTCTCACCTCTACTACTATGCTACTTCTCAGATTTTCGGCCGAAGAACCAGAGAATTTGATTCGTCGATTCTCAATGAGTTCTTGGAATTTTATGTTCGCGGGTTTTATAACATTTGCGCGGCTCTGAAGGAGTCGAGCAAGCAACCTGTTTCGGTGTTCTACCCTTCTTCCGTTGCGGTTGACGAACGCCCGCGCAACATGACTGAGTACGCTATGGCGAAAGCAGCCGCAGAAGTCCTCTGTGCCGATCTGAATCGGTCTTGGCCTTCCATTCACATTATAACCGTGCGCCTTCCGCGACTTCTCACAGATCAGACTTCCACCGTGGCCCCAATAGAGAATGCAAATTCTGAGAACACGATCTTGCCGATCATTCGAAAAGTTCAAAGCTTCCGATTCTAACTGAACCCCAATGAGGGCAACCTAAGGCGGCGTTAACGGAACTTTTGGATCAACGAATAGCCGAAGATTTAGCGCCAAAAGGCGCCGAGAAAAATCGGATTGCTTCTAGAGTCCGGGAGAACATGGCACAGAATCTGATACTCGTGAGCGTAAATATCCCCTCCGATCTGGCGGGTGAGATAGCGCAAGATCGTTACCCTCGAACGGACTTCTTTGAGCTTTCCCAACGCCTTAACGCCAGCATTATCTCGTTCAACGACATCGACGGTGCAACGCGTTGGCTGGATAAGCTCGTGAAGACCGCCTTTGGTCGTTCCGTTGCCCTGGCTCTAGAGGGATTTCGGCGTCGTAAGAATTACGATTTGGTCTTTACTCCAAGCGAGGCCGTCGGGATGCCGCTGGCCTTGTTTTTGAAGCTTTTCGGGACGAACAAGACGCACTTGATGATCGGGCATCGCCTCTCTCCTCCGAAGAAAGCTTTCCTATGGAAGCTGCTCAAATTGCGAAGCCATGTATCCACGGTATTTGTCTATTCTTCCGCGCAAAAAGATTTCGTGGTGAACGATCTTTTTACTCCGTCTCAACAGGTCGTTCAGATTCCATTCATGGCGGATCAGCGGTTTTTCAGACCAATGCCGGACATCGCGGAAAGAAACCAAATCTGTTCGGTTGGTTTGGAATGGAGAGACTATCCGACGTTGATCGAAGCGGCGAAAGACATCAATTGCGAAGTGAAGATAGCCGCGGGCAGCCTGTGGTCCAAGGGCAAGAACGAAGCCGAAGGGCGCGAGGTGCCACCTAATGTCGACGTTCGCAAATATAAGTATCCTGAACTCCGCAAGCTTTACGCCGAATCGAAAATCGTGGTGATTCCTCTTTATCAAACCGATTTTCAGGCTGGAATTACGTCCATCTTGGAAGCCATGGCCATGGGCAAACCCGTGATCGTGACCAAAACCGCGGGACAAACGGATACGATCATTGATCGGGAAACCGGACTCTACGTCTCTCCTAGTGATCCTCACGACTTGCGGCAAAAGATCCAATATCTCTTGGAAAACGAAACGGAACGCCAGCGCATCGGGGACAATGGCCGGCGAGCGTTCCTGAATTCGTTCACTCTGGACCACCTAGTCGCGCGTATTGGTGAACTGGCGAGGTAAGGCTCGTTCTGAATGTCGCCGGGCAGTTTGCAGGTCGAAGGCTTGAGAATGCACTTTTGTCTGCGGTCTGATCACAATCCCGTTTATCGCACTCAGATGTATCTGCCTGTCCTAAAACTGTCCCCACGGCCAGGGGACAACCGGCAACACGACCTATTACGCTCATTGATAGATGCTGCGGCGAAAGTGCGACTGACGTCCCTTAGACGGTAACGTCGGGAATGCCGCATCGCTTGGTTTCGGAGATGTCCTCGGACTGCCTCGATTGAGCATGAATTTGGGTGCTCCCGTGGACCTTAGAGCTTTAAGGGGGGTAGATGCGGTCGACCTCGAATCGCGCGATTCTCGTGATTGCTGTCCTCACGATGTCGTTCGTCTCGGGGACATCCGTAGCCATCGGCCAGACAACCCCGACTTTGAGTGTCAATGCAGGATCGGTTCGACAGGCGATCAACCCGGATATTTACGGAATGTTGGGAGGCGCACATCAGCTCAATAGCACCCTCGCAGCCGAGTTGAAAGTGCCGAACGTAAGGTTCGGCGGCGATGCAGCGACCCGCTACAATTGGACAATTGGAGCGACGTGCGACGGAGCTGACTTCTGGTTTGTCTGCCAATCCTTCCCGACCGTGGATAGCATGGTCACAAATTATCGAGGTGCGTATTCAGGGACACATATCCTGTCAACTATTCCGATAATCCCGTGGATCGCCAGCACCAGCGCGGCGACGTGCAGTTACCCGGTTTCGGTTTACGGCGCTCAACAGTCTACAAACGTCGTCAATGGGGTCAACTGCGGTAATGGCGTTTCCTCCGGCGGCTCGAAAATCGTGGATAGCAACCTGGCTCTGAACATGACCGCCAATAACACCACTATCCAGCGCAACTGGGTGACCCACCTCGTGGCTACGTTCGGCAGTGCGGCCAGTGGAGGCGTCAACTACTACCAACTCGACAACGAGCCAGGCGGCTGGTCCAATACACACCGCGACGCCGAGCCTACGCAGCCGGATTACGGGACGATCACCACCCTTGGCGAATCCTACGCGACTGCCATCAAGTCGGTAGATCCCACGGCGAAGGTATTCGGGCCATCCGACTTTGAACAGTGGGGTTGGTGCGCAAACAACCCCAGCGGAAGTACGACTAAGTGCGCTGGACAATACTACCTCCAGCAATTCGCAGCTTACGATGCCGCGCACGGTTCGCGCACTCTGGATTGCTTTGATGAGCATTACATCGTCGGGGATTCGAGTTCGATCGCGAACTCGTTCGCCCAAGTGCGCAACTACTGGGACACCACCTACAATCCCGGAACCTCTTTGAATAATTTCCTGGGCGGTCCGCTCGAAATGATCCCCCGATTTCAGAACTGGGTAGCGACGTATTACCCAGGAACGTGCATCGCGATGTCCGAATATGAAGTACAACATACCGGCAACTCCTTGGCCGATGCGTTGGTTCTCGCGGATGCTTTAGGCGTCTTCGGCTATTACGGTTTGCAGCTCGCGAATTTATACGATCGGGTGAACTCGACGGATCCTGAAGCCTACACCTTTCGGATGTACCGGAACTACGATGGTGCCGGCAGCCAATTTGGCGACACCTCGGTATCATCGATAAGTTCCGACGCCACGGAGTCACAGCTCTCGGTGTACGGCGCCACGCGATCGAGCGATAAAGCTTTAACCATCATGGTCATCAATAAGACGGCCTCAGCTATTCAAACGTCTCTATCCATTGCAAATTTCGATTCGACCGGCAACGCCGCTATATATACTTATAGCAACGCAAACGTAAACAAAATCGTCTTAGGTACTGCTTCAGTAACCTCAAACTCCATTCAATACAGTTTCCCAGGATACTCAGCGACGCTTTTCATACTCACTGGGGGCGCGAAAACCGCACCCGCACCGCCGACGGGCCTAGCCGCACAGGTGCAGTAGATACAAGATTAGGCGCCACTAGGTCGCTCCTTCGCAGACGTTTGGGTTTTTCCATCGCACCATTTAGTGGCAGGATGTGAAATCTCACGCTCCGAACTCCCCTTGCCGGGAATCTTATGCCTAATCATTTATCTTAGTGGATAAATTAGGTTATTAGTTTCGCGCTTCGACGCAGCATCTTACAGATTCATTAGCGTTAGCAATGTAAGGAGGTCGCTATAACATTAAGTCAGAAGTCCCGCCGAGAAAGGAAGTGCCGGCGCACTAGCGAAAATGGTCTGATAACTCAATGGCCTCGATTGAAAAGAAAATTGTTAACCTGATTCTCGCTAGGATACGGTCCCGGAGGCAAGATCCTCCGATCGCGAGCCACGATCCAAGCGCTCCGTGCGCGTCAAGCGTTGCCCAAACCAAACTCCGGGAAGCGCACTTCTCGGACTTTGCGGCTGTTCGGGCACTCAAGCGGCGCTGGGGCCTGGTTCCGGATTCCTTCGAGAACTGGGAGCGCCTCTGGCGAGACAATCCTGCGTTGCAGTATTGCCCTCAGCCACTCCCGATCGGTTGGGTCTTGGAAGCCGATGGCAAGGTAGTAGGCTACTTGGGAAACATCGCGTCCCTCTATCATTTCGCGGGCAAAAGACTGCTCGCCGTCACCGGGCATGGCCTCGTCGTTGAACCCGCTCATCGGACGATCACCCATACGCTGAACGCCGCTTTCTATCGTCAGCCATTCGTTGATCTCTACCTCACGACCACTGCCATTGAGGTGGTTGGAAAGATCGCCAGAATATTTAAATCGAGTCCTCTTCCTCAGTTGGACTACCAAGTACTGTTCTGGGTCTTGCGGTCTCGACCTTTCGCTCGTGGGGTCATGGACAAACTGCACCTTAGCCCAGGCGTCGCGCGCCCAGCTGCCGCGCTCGCGTCCCTCGTCATGGCAACCGACAAGGCCCTCCGCAGACGATGGCCGCGGCGCCGCGAATCTTCTCTCGCCATTAGACAAATTAGCGTTGCCGAAATTGGCGAAGATTTCCAGACTCTTTGGGAGGCGAAACTGAAAGAAGCTCCGCGCTTGCTTGCCGACCGATCTCCCGACTCACTTCGGTGGCACTGCCAGACTCCGGACGACGAAGGGACCATGGGCATCTTTTGCTGCTATTCCGGCAAAGAACTTCTCGGATACGTCGTGGTTCGCAGCGATCCGGCATCAACTCTTGGCCTTAGACGTTCCTTTGTGGCGGACATGATCGCCACAAACGACGATCCGGTCACGCTCACCGCTCTCTGCGCGGCTGCCTATCAGCACGCAAAACATATCGGGAGTCATATTCTTGAGATCTTAGGTTTCCCGCCTGGCATCCGGGCCGTTTGTTCCCAGTCCGATCCTTACCTGCGAAAGTACCCATCGTGTCCTTTCTACTACAAGGCCGCGGACGCTTCTTTGCACCAAACCTTGGCAGAGCCGTCCTTATGGTATGCCTCTCCATTTGATGGCGACACGACCCTTATGCCCTTATTGGCTGGCAACCACGGGTAAGTGCGACAACAGTATTGGAATTAGCGTGTTCCAGTTGCCCGTATCGTACCGGGCGCCAAACGGAGCGGGTTACATGTTCTGGACCCGAGAGCGAAGCTGAAGCACAATCTACTTGTCTGAATTCTACTTTTGCGAAGAGGTGAAGGTTGTCAAACGTAACCGCTCCGGACAAAAAAGTTGTTTTCAGCGACGAAATTCTGCAGAACCCCTATCCCACATACGCCCGCATGCACGAGGAAGGACCGTTGCACTACGTTGATGTCGGCGGCAAATGGGCCGTATGGTCGATTTTCAGCCACGCCGAGTGCTCCTCGATAGCGAAAGATCCTAGGCTCTCCGCAAAACGTGCGCAGCAGATGTTATTGCCTCTGCCGTTCAGCCGCCAGTCCGAGTTCAGCGAACTCGCGCGCATGCTGGGCTTGTGGCTGATTTTCATGGACCCTCCGGAGCATACCCGGCTGCGCAAACTTCTCAACAAGGGTTTTTCGCCCTCGGCGATTGAAGGCTTGCGTCCGCAAGTCGAGGCCATCGTTGATCGAATGCTAACGCCGCTGCGGCATGGCTCGGAAGTCGAACTCATGCGCGAGTTCGCAAACCCTATGCCGGTGCGCATCATCTCGGAAATGCTCGGAATACCGCAGGAACTGCACGAAACATTCGTCAATTGGTCGCGGGCTATCGCGGTGTTTCGAGGCAATCCAAACCGCACAGTAGAACAGGCACGTGCGGCGCAGGACGCTTTAATTGAGTTAACCGATTACTTCCGAAAGACCGTGGCGGAACGCAGACGCAATAAAGGGAACGACCTGATTAGCCTTCTCATCGACATTGAGGAAGAAGGAGAAGTGTTGACCGAAGAAGAGCTACACGCGCAGTGTATCGCGCTGCTTTTTGCGGGGCACGAGACTACTCGAAACTTGATCGGCAACGGAATATACACGCTCCTGCGCCATCCGCAAGAGACCGCGGAGTTGCGACAAAAACCGGAGGGGATTCGCGCGGCGGTGGAAGAGATTCTGCGTTATGAGAGCCCCGTGCAATTCACGGCTCGCGTGCTGAAGGAGGATATCGAGGTTTGCAGCCAGCGCATACCCAAGGGTTGGTCGATCTTATGCATGCTCGGTGCAGCGAACCGGGATCCAAAACAATTTAAAGAACCGGATCAGTTAAACCTCAACAGGTCGAACAACCAGCACCTGGCATTCAGTGCGGGTCCGCATTTTTGCATTGGAAGTCAACTAGCGCGATTGGAGGGACAAATTGCGATCCTGAATCTGGTGCAGCGCTTTCCGGAAATGAAGCTCACTGGGCCGCGGCCCGAGTGGGCAGCTACATTTGGATTCAGGGGCTTGAAAGGTCTTCCGATAATTATGTGAAACCCTCGTTCAAGCCCTGAGTCGCAACCGACGGCGAGACGGCTTATGGAAGCCCGGATTCCTGATGCAGAATTCTCCTCTGCTTCTACACTGTTATTTCGGTGAGCGTAGGTCCCTCCGTAGCAAGACACTCCACTCGAACAACGGCCCGGACTGTCAGCCAGCAAGTACACTTATCAGGAATCTACTGGCAGACGCTGCCAAATCAATTCGACGGTTTGGATTTTCCCGTTTACCGGCGTCGGTGGTGTAACCAATAGGATTCGATCTTCCTGGAATTTGACGTTGCGGACCAGGTCCCTATCTACATAGTTCTGAATTGACGAGATTTCGATGTGATGGGTTACCTTGTCGCCGCTTAACGTGTAGCGTCCGGCATAGGCGAGAAATGTCTTAAACGCCTCAGCCTGTTCTTCCAGACTCCCGCCGCCGACAGAGAGTGACTTCCGCCCCCCGTAGCTGATGAGGGCGGTTACTCTGCCATCCGCACTGTAAGTCAGAAAACCCACGGGGTTGGGTCCGTGCGGAGTGTCGCTTCGCTCCCCGGTCGATGTGGTGCTTGAGGCCGACACCAGTTTCCATGTGCCCACAAGTTTGTCGCTATGCATGCCCGAATATTCCCACTGAAAAATCTAAAAAATCAACAATCGCTGGAATTGCGGATCTCATCATGATTCTCCTTCGATTCCCAGTCGGCGACCAGTCCCCATGCTCGTCGAAGAGCGCCTAGCCGGCATCCGAAGCGGCCAGCCTGTTTTCCCGATTGTTAGTTGCGCAGATCGCGTTTCACGACAAATGATACCCGGACTGCTGAACGAAACTTCCGATTTCTCTGCTGTTCTATCTTGAGAATTTAATTTCGCGAAGGAAAATATGACAACGGACTTGGAAGGCAAAGTCGCGCTCGTCACGGGCGGGACGTCGGGTATTGGCCGCGGTACCGCCGTACTCTTCGCGAAGGCGGGGGCCAAAGTGGTGGTAGCGGGCCGGCGCGAACGGGAAGGCAACGAAACCATCGACATGATCCGTGCCGCCGGCGGCGAGGGCCTGTTTGTGAAATCCGACGTATCGAAATCCTGCCAAGTGGAGGCGCTCATTAAGAACACCGTAGAGAGATTTGGCCGCTTGGACATCGCCTTCAATAACGCCGGGATCGAGGGTGTTTGGGTACCCATCATCAGACAATCCGAAGAGGACTTTGATCGCACCATCAGCACCAATCTCAAGGGCGTCTGGCTCTGCCTCAAGTACGAAATTCGGCAAATGCTCAAGCAGGGCGGTGGCGGAGCTATCGTAAACATGTCGTCCGTTACGGGCCTGGTCGGTTCTGCTGGCGCAGCAGCATATAGTGCGAGCAAACATGGAGTGCTGGGGCTGACCAAGACCGCCGCGCTGGAGACCGCTCGAAGTAAGATTCGCGTCAACGCGGTGTGTCCCGCAGTGGTCGAAACGCCTATGGGCGAGCGGCTCTTTAGCGAACCCCAGGTCCACAAATACGTTCTCGGTTGCCATCCCATCGGCCGTTTTGGAAGGCCCTCGGAAATCGCCGAAGCCGTGGTATGGATGTGTTCGGAACGCGCATCTTTCATGACGGGCCAATCCCTGGTTCTCGACGGCGGCTTCCTGGCGGGGCCTAATTTCCCAAGCTAGCCTGCATGTTGTTGATACAATTATTTAACGGGCTCTAGAATGAAAGACAGTGCGCAGCGGTGCCTCTGCTTCATTGCATCAGGCTTTTGCTTCGCCATCCATGAGCGCGAGACGAAGGATTACTCATAGAAATGAACACCACAGACATTCACCGTGATATCCGCGCGTTCCTGGTCGAGAAATTCCTCTTTGGTCGCGCCGAGGAGTTGCGCGATGGCGACCCGCTCCAAGGCAATGTGATTGACTCTACTGGCGCTCTCGAGCTGGCAGTTTTTCTTCAAGAGCACTTCGCCATCACCGTGGAGGACGACGAAGTCGTCCCGGAAAACTTCAATTCCGTGAACAATGTTGTCACCTACGTCGCACGGAAGCTTGGTAGTCAGGCCTAGAAACGAATAACCTTCCAGTCTGGACCGCCCCTGAAATAGGTGAGCATACATGAGGCCGAAAATGAGCCCCGGGATTTGCTTCAGTTCGCTACGATCTGGATTCCATTGATAGGCGCACGTGCAATTCCGTCCGTGGTAATGCCCGGCGTGGCCGAAAGCGTGAACGACGTCGCATTGATCGTGAACACCACGTAGTTCCCGTTCGAATTGTTCGCCTGCGTGAACGTTCCCCCGAAGTTCACGTTCGCCGCATCCGTCGCACTGATCGTCGTCGTGCTTATCCCCGTCCCGCTGATCTGATAATTCCCCGTTCGGCTCGCTCCCCCGTTGTTTCCATCAATGTACGCATACACGCTGTACCCTGCCGCATTCGGTGGCAACCCCGTCACATTCACCGTCGTCGTCGTGCTATTCCCCGTATCCAAATAGCCCTTCATCATCCGTGCGTTCCCTGCCTGATCCGCTATGGTCGTCGCCCAGGGATTGTGGGAGATCCACGCAACTGTCGTCGGGGTAGTGCTCCCGGTCCCATTTACCAGCGCCAGCGGGCTGCTGCTGCTCGCTCCGATGGCATTGTTCCAGTTCGATTGCGCCACCACACCGGCTACCTCTGCGGCGCCCATAGGCACGTCCTGACCCACAAAGTCGATACTGATAACTTTCCCCGAAA